>MDTG01445283.1_pt1 | contig 10987 bp, 12 predicted proteins | sample 811421 | NCBI WGS metagenome assembly MDTG01 (sample SAMN05326645, study PRJNA326480) | marine metagenome | isolation source: seawater | place: Pacific Ocean: South East | collected 2011 | reverse complement strand
GTTACAAAAGATATCTATCCTAGATACTATAAACCAGAACACTTTGTAAAATTAGGAAGAAAAAAAATTGAAAAATTAATAAAGAAAATTGGGATATTTAGGGTTAAAGCTAAAAGTATTTATTTAATGTCTAAACAAATTTTAGCGAAACACTCAGGGAAAGTACCTAAAACGTTTGAAGATTTAGAGAAATTACCAGGAGTTGGTCATAAAACTGCAAGTGTAGTAATGTCTCAAGGATTTGGCTATCCAGCATTTGCGGTTGATACCCATATTCATAGACTTGCTCAACGCTGGGGTTTAACCGATGGAAAAAATGTTACACAAACCGAAAAAGATTTAAAACGAATTTTTCCAAAGAAAATTTGGTCAAAACTTCATCTACAGATAATTTTTTATGGACGAGAATATTGCAGAGCCAGAGATTGCTATGGTTTAACTTGTAAAATTTGTACCACTTGTTATCCTAATAGAAAAAAATCCGTAATTACGAAAAAAGCTTAGATATGAAAGTTTTAGGAATTGGAAATGCAATTGTTGACGTGCTTTGTAAAGTCGATGATACATTTTTAAGTAAGCATTCACTCACTAAAAGTACAATGAAACTTATAGATGAAATTGAGTTCAAAAATTTAATTACTGAAGTTAAAATTGAAGAAACTATTTCGGGAGGATCAGTTGCAAATTCAATTGTTGGACTATCTCAGTTAGGAAATGATGTTGGTTTTGTTGGTAAAGTTAAAGATGATAACCTGGGTAAAAAATATGAAGAAGGCTTAAAAAAAGAAAATGTAAACTATTTATATTCAAAGAAAGATGAAGCTTTACCGACTGGCAGTTGTTTAATATTAATCACACCTGACTCTGAAAGAACAATGTGTACTTTTTTGGGAATAGCAGGGAAAATTAATGATAAAGACGTTAATTCAGAGATAGTCAAAAATTCAGATATTACTTTTTTAGAGGGTTACTTATGGGATGAAGGCGAACCAAAAAAAGCTTTTGATAAAGCTATTAATAATTCAAATAAAGTTGCAATGTCATTATCTGATCTTTTTTGTGTAGAGAGGCATAAATCGCAATTTTTGGAAATGGTTAAGAGTAGGTTAGATATTACCTTTTGTAATGAACAAGAGATTAATTCTTTAATTGATGCTAAAAACTTCAATGAAGTTATTTCATTTTGCAAAGATAATAAAAGATTAATTATTATTACTAGAGGCGAAAAAGGTAGTGTGGTAATAAATAAGAATGACGTTGTAGAGTGTGAAAGCAAAAAAAACTTAAATATTAAAGATTTGACTGGAGCTGGTGATCTATTTGCTGCAGGCTTTCTTCATGGGTACATCAATAAATTATCTTTGCGAGAAAGTCTTGAGCTAGGAACTGATATGTCCTCTAAAATTATTCAAAAAGTTGGAGCAAGACTAAGTTAATTTTTTTTTCGCTTAAAACTTCCTTTACCTTTTTTAGGTTTCACAATTTTAGGTTTATATTTATTAGTATATAATGTTTTTAAATAAGGATTTTTTTTATTTAATTTAATCATTATTAAGTTAATAATTACAATTATTAACTTTCAAAGACAATGAAAGATCTTTTAAAATGTCAATAAAAAGCGAAATCTTAAAGTATTTTCCTCAACCAATTTTTAAATACAAGTTAGAAAATTATAAAGAGTATAACAAAAAATTATTGGATTATGTTTATCAACTGAAACAGGATGACAAACAGGGATTATCAAGATCTAACAAAGGTGGATGGCATTCTAAGCCATTCAATTTACGAGATAAAAACTCAATACAGAATAAATTTGTATTGGAAATAACAAAATACGTTTTTGATGTAATAAAAAATTATGGTTGGAAATTAGATCCTAGCAAAACAATTATAACTGAGATGTGGGCAATCATTAATAAGCCAAATGACTTTAATGTTGTGCACACACATCCTAATTCTTATCTTAGTGCGGCGTATTATGCAAAAGCTCCAAAAAATGGAGGAAAATTTGTTATAGAAAATCCACTTGATGTAGCAAGACATAGTCACCCAAAAGAGATTAAGAAAACAGAATTTAATATTAAAGTTGCTGAACAAGAGGTTGAAGAAGGAGAACTTCTGATTTTTCCAGCCTATTTACCTCATAAAGTATCTGATAATAAATCAAAAGAAGATAGGGTTGTAATAAGCTTCAACGTAAACATAAACAATTTTACATAAGTTTATTAATTATTAAAGATTTATCTTGTATCCATTTTTTTGACTACTTATAAAATTTCTATTTTCGAAAAATTTAAAAACTTTTTCTCTTAATCTATAAACATGCGTTTCTACAGTATGTGTTTCTAATTCAGAACTATAACCCCAAACTTCTGATTGAAGTTGAGTTGTACTTACGGGTTTGTTAGCTTTAGAAAGATAAAGGATAATCTTGGTTTCTTTCTCTGTTAATTTAATTATTTTATCTTGATTTATTAGTTCTCTAGAATTTAAATTTATTTTATATTTCCCAATATTTAGTTCTGACTTCTGACTGTATTGAAGTTTAAGAAATTCAATATTTATTTTTTCAAATAACTTAAAAAATCTTATCGGCAATTTGTCTAAAATAACTTGTCTTGGTTTTTTTTTTAATTTTTTTGAAGTTAAAATTATATTATTGTCTAGGCTTTTTATTTTTTCATTTAAAGTCTTCTCATCAGGTGCTTCATGAATTTTAAAAATTGTAAATTCATCTAATTCTTTTAATATTTCATAAGATGTCTTAAATTTATATATTATTAAATTTTGATAACTCATATATATTTAAAATATGATAATTTTCTTGAAAAATAAACAAACTCTTAAAGTGGGAGATTTTAATTTTAAATGTAGTATTGGAAAAAACGGTGTTAGTAAGAATAAAATTGAGGGTGATAAAAAAACTCCAATTGGAACATATAAAATTGGATACTTATATTACCGACAAGACAGAATTAAAAATATAAAAACTAAGCTAAAATGCATAGCAATAAATAAAAAAATGGCGTGGTGCGATGATAGTAAGGATTTATCTAGATATAATAGATTAATTTATAATATTAATAATCTTTCACATGAAAAACTTTATAGGAAAGATAATAAATATGATTTATTAATACCCATAAAATATAATTATTCTAAAACCATCCCGAAAAAAGGTAGTTGTATTTTTATTCATCTTACAAAAAATTTTAAACCTACAGCTGGTTGTATTGCATTAAGCAAAAAAGATTTTTTAATTATGTTAAAGATAATAAATAAAAAAACTAAAATTAAAATTTAGTAATCTCTTGCTCCGAAAATGTTAGAGCCTATTCTTAAAAATGTTGAAGAAAAATTAATTGCTTGTAGATAGTCTGAGGACATCCCCATACTTAATTCTTGTAAATTTAATTTTTGTTTGAGAATATTCATCTCCTTAAAATATTCTCTAGGATCTTTGTCTTGTGGCGGAATACACATAAGTCCAATTATATTTAAATTTAATTTTTTGCAGAAATTGAAAAAATCTTCTAATTGACTTTTGGATATTCCAGATTTTTGATCTTCATTTCCAATATTAACTTGTATAAACAATTTTATGTTTTTATTTTGTTTTTTTTGTTCATCGGCAATTTTTTTTGCAAGTTTTTCACTGTCCAAAGAGTGAATATAGTCAAATATTTCTACTGCAAATTTAGTTTTATTCGACTGAAGCTTTCCTATAAGATGTAGCTTAATATCTTTTTTATTAGCTTTTATATCCGACCATTTTTCAATTGCTTCTTGCACTTTATTCTCACCATAGTCTAGGTGACCATAATCAATTAATGGCAAAATTTTATCTATTTTAAAAGTTTTTGAAACTGCAATAACTTTTGGAATTTTATTAATATTTTGATCTTTTAATCTCTTTTCAATTAGATTAATTATTTCTTTATAATTTTCAATTGTATTATGCATAATTCTTCTTTGAAAAAATATTACTTTATAAATAAATTTGATACAAATCTTATCAACAAACAAGATAAAAAAACTACTATTATTTACAGAAATTATAATTCAGATCATAAATCCAAAGTTATTCTTGAAATTAAAAAACTATGTAAAAAAAAAAAATTAAATTTGTTTTAGCTAACAATATTAAATTGGCTCTTAAGTTAAAACTAGATGGTGTTTATCTTCCTTCGTTTAATAAAAATTTTTCACATTTATCTTATTCTTTAAAAAAAAATTTTCTAATTATCGGTTCTGCACATAATTTGAAGGAAATAAGGAATAAAGAAATACAGAAAGCAAAAGTTCTATTTATATCTTCATTATTCAAAAAAAATAAAAACTTTCTAGGAATTAATAAGTTTAAAAATCTTTCTTGTTTCACAAAAATTAAAATTATAGCTCTAGGTGGAGTAAGCAAAAAGAATGAAAAAAAATTACGACTAGTTAATTGTATTGGGTTTGCAGGTATTAGTTATTTTGAGTAAAAAAAAGGCCCCGTAAACGAGGCCTTTTTAAATAATCTACTTCTAAATTAATTAGAACGCAAATTTGATATTAAACTCGTAACCATCAGTGTCGTTAGTAGCATCGTAAGCAACGTTATCAACGTCATTCATTGCACCAGCGATTGTTATACCACCTGATGTGTAAGAAGCTGAAACACCTGTTGCTTCTTGTTTGTCACCATCACTACCTTTTTTAGCTTCTGATGTACTGTAAGCAATACTAAAGTCATCTGTTACAGCGTAAGAAACACCTAAAGCTTCAAAGTCAATGTCATTTGCTGCAGCTGGTCCGTCAGATTCATTTTCTTGGTAACCAACTGTTATTGAACCGTAAGTATACTTAACATACATTGCAGTATCATCAATTGCAGTTCCAGTAGTTTCTTCGGTTTCACCTGCACCATAACCAACTGTTAAACCTTCAACCATTTCTGGTGAATAAGCAATTGAGAAGTCAGTATAAGATTTATCAGTTATTGCATCTGAGGCAGGTAAATAACCTACTTTTACAGTTGCACCAGCTACTGATGGTGATGTGTATAAGAACATGTTGTCACCTGAAGTACCATTTACTCTAGTTCCAGTGTCAGCACCTGTTACAACATCCCATGACTCTTCATAAGCGTTTGGAGTTACATCGTCTAATGCACTCATAGCACCACTTCCACCGTGACCTGCGAACGTAATTGTTCCCATTCCATTAGTGTCTAAAGTCATACTGTGTGAGTCATAAACATTTCCACCACCTGTATCATCGTTATCGATTTCGAATGATACACTGATAGACATTCCGTTATCCATATCACCTGAACCAGTCATAGTGATTGAATCACCCATAGTCCATTGGTTACCTTCATCAGCAACACTGTTTGTGTCAGCATTTGAGAACGACAAAGAAGCAGAACCTGCAGCTGAAAGTGTTCCAGCATTTGCAGAAAATGCAACAAGTGAACCCGCTAATGCAGATAAACCTATTTTTGTTAATTTGTTCATATTAATTACTCCTTATTTTTATTGTTAATTATTAATAATAAACTTGGTTGTTTTATCAGATAGATATTAAGTTTATTGTTATTTGATACAAATTAGAGAGAAATCTATTATATGTGATATTTTTACAACACTAAAAAACCCTCGATTTATAAAGAATTTTTCAATAATTTATATAAATAATATATAAGAACCGCTATTTAATATTATTTATTAGCATGAGCCTTTTAAAAACAATTATAATTCTCACATTATCCATATCTTTAGTTTCTTGCAAACTTGCGAAAATGGGTGGAGATGCAAAAAATAACCCACCAGACCCAAATGAAAGAGTTAAAAAAAATCTAGAGGAAGGTAAGGGTTTTAGACTTATGGATATGAACTCAAACAAGAGAGGTGGAACTTTTGAGTTTGCAAGTTCAAATGAGTTGTGGAGAGCATCTCTTGATACTATTGACTTTATACCTTTAGCATCGGTTAATTACAGTGGAGGGATCATTATTACAGATTGGTACTCCAGCGATGGTAATTATAATAATGTTATTAAAATCTCAATTAGGTTTTTAACAAATGAGATCAGATCAGATGCTTTAGATGTTAAAGTTTTTACAAAAAAATGTGATCTTAAAAATAATTGTGTAATCTCAGAAACAAGTGAAAATTTGGTTGCTCAACTGAAAAAAGAGATTTTAAAAAAAGCTGTAATCTATGAGAAAGACAGAGTAGATGCAAAAAAGAAACCATATAGAAACTTTGACCTAGAATAATTTAATATAAATCAATAAATATTTTTGTGGAAAGATATAATTTTAAATCTGTAGAAGATAAGTGGCAAAAATTTTGGGAAGATAATAAATCTTTTAAGGCTACGTTAAAAAAAGATCAGAAAAAATTTTATTGCCTTGAAATGTTCCCGTATCCTTCAGGAAATATTCATATGGGGCACGTGAGGAATTACACTATAGGTGATGTGCTTGCTAGATATAAAACTTTACAAGGGTATAACGTTTTGCACCCAATGGGATGGGATTCATTTGGGATGCCTGCAGAAAATGCAGCAAGACAAAACAATTTAGATCCAAAAACCTGGACAGAAACTAATATTGAAAATATGAAAACCCAATTAAAAAAATTGGGATTATCTATTGATTGGGATAGAGAGATATCTACCTGTACTCCTGAATACTATCGTCACCAGCAAGAATTCTTTTTAGAATTATACGATAAAGGTCTTGTTTACCGAAAAGAGCAATACGTTAATTGGGATCCTGTTGACGAAACAGTGCTTGCAAATGAACAAGTAATAGACGGAAAAGGTTGGAGATCAGGGGCTGTAGTGGAAAGAAAGAAGCTAAATCAATGGTTTTTCAACATCACCAAATTTTCTAATGAACTTTTGGAAGGATTACAACATTTAGGTGAGTGGCCAAATAAAGTAAAAATAATGCAAAAAAATTGGATTGGAAAATCCTTTGGTTGTGAAATAAATTTTCAAATAGACTCTTCAAAAAAAGTAAATCAAATTAAATGCTTTACCACCAGGCCTGATACTTTATTTGGCATGTCTTTTTTGGCCTTATCAGTCGACCATCCAATATCTAAGTTTTACGAAAACGACACAGAGTTTTTAAAATTTAAAAAACAGTGCTCCAGAACCGGGACTACTGAAGAGTCGATTGCGAATGCGGAAAAGATTGGTTTTAAAACAGATCTAAGAGCCATTAATCCATTAAATGAAAAAATACAGGTTCCAGTCTATTTTGCTAACTTTGTTTTAATGGATTACGGGCATGGTGCAGTTTTTGGTTGTCCAGCTCATGATCAAAGAGATTATGATTTTGCAATAAAATACAATTTGGATATTAACACAGTTGTAACTCCTGACATTAAAAATCAAAATTATAAAATAAAAGATCAAGCCTATTCTGGTCCTGGTTACATTATCAATTCGTCTTTTTTAAATGGATTAAAATGTCCAGAAGAGTCAATTATCAAAGCCATTGATCATCTTGAAAAAAATAATTATGGAGAAAAGAAAATTAACTTTAGATTAAAAGATTGGGGGGTGTCGAGGCAAAGATATTGGGGATGTCCAATTCCAATTATGTATGATCAAAACAATAAGCCTCATAAAATACCAAATGAATTGCTTCCTGTAAGACTTCCAAAAATTGAAAAACTGGAGGCCTCAGGTAATCCTCTTGATAAAAGTAATGACTGGAAGAATATTACAATTGGAAAAAAAAAATATACTAGAGAAACAGATACTTTAGACACTTTTGTTGACTCATCCTGGTATTTTTTAAGATTTTGTTCTTCAGATAAGCAAAATTATGGTTTCGAAACTAAAGATGTTAAATATTGGATGCCAGTAGATCAATACATCGGTGGGGTAGAACATGCAATACTGCATCTACTTTATTCTCGTTTTTTTATGCAAGCACTATCTTATAAAAATAATGAATTCGATCTGAAAGAACCTTTCAAAGGATTATTCACTCAAGGTATGGTATGTCATGAAACTTACAAGGATGAAAATAATAATTGGCTAAGTCCAGATGAAGTAATTTCAGTTGATGGTGAAAAATTTCTCAAAAAGGACAAAACCAAAAAAGTTTTAACAGGTCCATCCGAGTCCATGTCAAAATCAAAAAAAAATACTGTCGATCCAGAGCAAATGATTAAAAATTATGGAGCAGATGCAGTAAGATTATTTATCTTATCAGATAGTCCACCAGAAAAAGATGTCCAGTGGTCTGAAGAAGGAATGATATCGTCCTATAAATTTATTCAAAAACTTTGGAATTTAAATAAAAAGTTTTTAGAAGAAATACATAAAGATCATCCAAAAGATAGAGAAAATAAGCTTATTATAGAGACTAATAAGTTTATAAAAAAAATAACTCATAATTTAGAAAATTTTAGCTACAATAATATTGTTGCAAATATTCACGAATTATACACTTTTTATTTAAACGAACTAAATAACTCCTACACAAAGAAAACTCTTTTAGAAAATTACAAAAAAATTTTAATACTTATTTTGCCTGTTTTGCCTCATTTTAGTAATGAGTGTTTGGAAAAACTTAAAACTAAAACAAACATTATGTGGCCTATATACGACCCAAAACTAACAATTGATGACAATATAAACTTTGTTGTGCAAATTAATGGTAAAAAAAGAGGACTAATTTTAAGTAAGAGGAACATTGATGAAAAAAAATTATTTAATGAAATTTTAAAGGAAAAAAATATTTCTAAATATATTGATAAAAAAAAAATAAAAAAAAAAATATTTATACCCAATAAACTAATAAACATATTATTATAAAAATATGATTAAAAAAATAATATTCTTTATTTCTTCATTTTTATTTTTATCTAATTGTGGTTTTTCACCTCTATATTCAGTTAATAAAGTAAATGATATTAATATTGAAGTATTAAGTTATGAAGGTGATAGAGAAATAAACTTAGATTTAATTTCCAAATTAAAGTTTCATAAAAATTCTAATGGTAAATTATATAAAGTAAATATTAATACAAAATATAAGAAAACAACTCTAACAAAAAATCTAGCTGGTGAAACAGAAGAATATCAGTTACAGTCTAACACAACATTTACAATAATATCTGATAACCTTGAAGAGCAATTTAATGCAAACACAAGGTTTACAATGAAAAATTTAGATGATGATTTTGAAGAGAAAAATTATGAGAAAACTATTAAAAAAAATATATCAAATTTGATTTATAATAGACTTATAGCCCAAATTAGTAAAACTAAGTGATCTATAAAAATTACGAAACCGATAAAATAGATTTATCTCTAAATAAAATAATTTTATTCTATGGCAAAAATGAAGGGCTAAAGAATGAGATTATCGGAAATTTAGCAAAGAATAAATATAATTTAACTAAATATGAAGAAAAAGATATTTTAGAAAATAAAGAACAATTTTTAGATAAAGTTTTAAATAGATCTTTCTTTGATACAGATGAGATTATAATTATTAAAAGGGCATCTGATAAAATTTTTGATTTAATAAAAGAGGTTATTTCCAAAGAAATAGATGATTTAATCATAATAATTAATGCTAACAATTTAGAAAAAAAATCTAAACTTAGGTCTCATTTCGAGAAAAGCAAAAAAGAAATAATAGTTCCTTTTTATCCTGACAATGACCAAACACTTACAAATATAGCTTCTAACTTTTTCAAGAAGAAAAATATTCCAATATCTTTTTCAAATATCAACATACTTGTAGATAAGTGCAAAGGAGAAAGAGAGAGCTTAGTAAATGAATTAGAAAAAATAAATTATTACACAAAAAATGGAAAAAAATTGTCAGCAGAAAAGATTATAAAACTAACAAATCTTATTGAGAATTTTGATATTACAGAACTAATAGATAATTGCTTAGCTAAAAATAAAAATAAAATAATAAAAATTTTAAACGAGAATAATTTTACATCAGATGATAGCATAACAATAATTAGAATATTTTTAGGTAAATCAAAAAAAGTCTTAAACTTAGTTAATCAATTTGAAAATAATAATAATATTGATTTAACAATTTCATCAGCAAAACCTCCTATATTCTGGAAAGATAGAGAAATTACCAAACAACAAATTAAAAATTGGAAATCAAAAGATATTAAAAAATTAATTTACAAATTATGTGAGATTGAATTTTTAATAAAAAAGGATAATAAAAATTCACTTAATATAATTACAGATTTTATACTAGATCAATCGTCAAAAAAAATTAGTAATTTAGCTTAATTATATCTATAATTTTATTTAATTGATCTAAATCTTTATACTCGAATGTTATTTTCCCTTTATTATTTTTTCTATTTTTAATTTCAACATTTAAACCAACCTTGTTGACTATAGACATTTCTAAATGCATTATGTTTGCATCCTTTAAGCTTGTTGGTTTTTGTCTTTTATTTTTAAATAATTTTACTAAATTTTCAGCTTGTCTAACTGAGAGCTTATTTTCAATTATTTTATTAGCTACAAAGTAAGAATTCTCCAAACCAACTAAAACTTTTGCATGACCAGCCGATAATTTTTGACTTTCGATTAACTTTATCACTTCTTCAGGAAGAGACAAAAGCCTTAACGCATTTGCAATATAACTTCGACTTTTACCTATAAATTTTGAAACTTTTTCTTGATCATAAGAAAATTCATTTATCAATTTTTTATATCCTTGGGCTTCCTCTAATGGATTTAGATCATGTCTTTGAACATTTTCAACTATTGCAAATTCCAAAGATTTTAGATCATTCGCCTCAGTTATTACCACTGGCACATCGTGAAGACCTGCTTTTTGAGCTGCAAGCCACCTTCTCTCTCCGGCAATTATTTCAAACTTTGATTGATCATCATTCGATCTTCGAACAATAATTGGTTGCAAAATTCCCCTTTCTCTAATTGAATTTGCAAGTTCATTTAAATTTTCCTCATCAAATATTTTTCT
>MDTG01376321.1_pt1 | contig 10987 bp, 13 predicted proteins | sample 811421 | NCBI WGS metagenome assembly MDTG01 (sample SAMN05326645, study PRJNA326480) | marine metagenome | isolation source: seawater | place: Pacific Ocean: South East | collected 2011 | reverse complement strand
TATCAGGTATGACTGATCGTTATGCAATTAACTTAAATAAACAAATAAAATGAATATTTTTGAAATTTATTTAGAAAAAATTAAAATTTTTTTAAAAGACCTTAGTGAAAAAGGTGTAATTAAAATTCCGGAGAAACTTGATTCTTTGGCTGTGGATATACCTCCTGAAAAATTTAAATGTGATATTTCATCAAATGTAGCAATGATAATAGGAAAATTTAACAAATTAAATCCAATGGAATTTGGAAAAATTTTAAATAAAGAACTTATAAAGGATCCTAATATTGAAAACTTAGAATTAGTAAAACCAGGTTTTATTAATATTAAATTTAAACAATCTTTTTGGAATAATTTTCTTAAAAATATATTAACCAACCCTGATCAATATGGTGTGAATTTAAAAGAGAAAAAAAATAAATATTTAATAGAATTTGTTTCTGCAAATCCCACTGGCCCCCTTCATGTAGGTCATTGTAGAGGAGCAGTTATTGGTGATGTGATTTCTAATCTACTTAAATTCAATAATCACAATGTTACCAAGGAGTATTACGTAAACGATTATGGAAACCAAGTAATTAGTTTTACAAATTCGGTTTTATTTAGAATTGATGAAATAATAAATAAAAAAAAATTTCCAATTAACGACCCAAATCTATATCCCGGTGAATATATTTTAGATATTGCAAAAAATATTATAAATAATGATAAAAAAAAAAGATTTCAAAATTTAACTGAAATAAATAACGAACTTAAAGAAAGATCGATAGAAGAATCAATAAATTTGATAAAAAAAAATCTAGAAAGTCTTGGAATTAAACATGATAATTTTCAAAAAGAAACTGATTTAATTAAAAATAAAGAAGTAGAAAAAGTTATCAAAAAATTAGAAAGTAAAGACTTAGTATATAAAGGTAAGATTAAGGCCCCAGCTTCAATAAGTGAAAATGAAAAATGGGTTGAAAGAGAACAATTATTATTTAGATCTACCGATTTTGGTGATGATAAAGATAGGGCTTTACAAAAATCAGATAAATCTTGGACTTATTTCGCTAGCGATGTTGCTTATCATTATAATAAAATTAATAGAAGTTTTGATAAACTAATAAATATACTTGGAGCTGATCATGCAGGCTACATAAAAAGAATAACCGCCTCAGTTGATGCTCTTTCAAGTGAAAAAAATAAATTGGTATGTAAAGTCAGCCAATTGGTAAAGCTTATAAAAAATGGAAAACCTTTTAAAATGTCAAAACGTAAAGGATCATATATAACCGTGGAGGATCTGATAAATGAAGTTGGCAAAGATGCAACTAGATTCATCATGCTTAATAGAAGTAGTGATGTTGAGCTAGATTTTGATTTTGATAAGGTTAAAGAAAAAACCAAAGATAATCCTCTATATTATGTACAATATTGTTATGCAAGAATTTCTTCAGTATTTAGAAACATAGATAAAGATATAAATAAACACTTAGTAATTAAAAATTTTAAATTTAATTATTCAGACGATGAGATAAAAATATTAAAAAAAATCTCTGAATGGCCATTGTGCGTGAATATATCAACTAAAAAATTAGAACCACATAGAATACCAATTTATCTTTATGAATTGGCATCTGAATTTCATTCTTATTGGAATTTAGGCAAAGAAGATACATCAAAAAGATTTATAGATGATAAAAAAACAATTTCAGATGATAAAATCGTATTTTTAAAGGCAATATCAATAGTGATAAAAAATGGGATGAATATAGTTGGCGTAACTACACCTGAAAAAATGTAATGATAAAAGAAATTAAATATATTTTTTATTTGATTGTGATTTTTGGTTTCTTTTTTTTTACAATTAACTACTATTTTTCCGATAATTTTGAAAAAAATTTTTATAGGAAGATTAACGATCACCAAAATAAAATTAGAAATTTTTCAAATAATTTAATTATTTATAAAAATGATACTGAAAATATTTTAGAATATATTGATCACAGCAAGTCAGAGGAAAAATATAAATTTTGGAAATTAATAGAAAATGATTAGAAACCGAAGAGCTTTTATAGTTGGTTTGAAAGGAATTAAAGTAACCAATGAAGAAAATTATTTTCTTAAAAAATATAAACCTTGGGGTATAATTCTTTTTTCAAGAAATATAAAAAATATTAGTCAGGTAAAAAAATTAGTGCGTGACATTAAAAATATTTTCAAGGATAAAAATTACCCAATTATGATTGATCAAGAAGGAGGCAAAGTTTCTAGATTGAACAAAATTCTACTTTCTTCAACTTTTACAGGCAAATATTTTGAGTCAAAATTAAAATCTAATAAGTATCATTTTGAAAAACACCTTGATATTTATATTAATCAGATCAGTTTTTTATTAAAAAACATAGGTATCAATATTAATAATTCACCAGTCCTAGATATCAGAAGAAAATGTTCTGATATAATTATTGGAGATAGATCCTATTCTAAAAATAAGATCATAGTTTCAAAAATTGGTAAATTATTTATTAAGAAATTTCACGAAAACAAGATTGCTACGGTAATGAAACATATACCAGGTCACGGTTTAGCAAAAGTAGACTCACACAAAAAAACACCTATTGTCCGAGATAAACTTAAATATTTACTTAAAAATGATTTTTTTCCATTCAATAAACAAAAAGCACTTTTTGCAATGACTGCACATATAATATTTCAAGATATTGACGAAAAAAATACTGTAACTCATTCTAAAAAAGCAATTTCAATTATAAGAAAAAAAATTAAATTTAAAAATCTAATTATTACAGACGATATTTCTATGAAAGCTCTAAAATACTCAATTGAATTAAATACTATAAAAGCATTTAATGCAGGTTGTAATTTGGTTTTACATTGTAATGCTAAAATGAATGAGATGATAAAGGTTGGAAAAAATTCTCCTAAAATAGATAATTTTTTGATGAAAAAAACCTTGGAATTTAATAAACTTACATCATAGAATGAATTCAGAAAACCCATTAACATTTAGTGTAAATTTATCTACTTTTCAAGGACCGTTAGAAACTTTACTAGATTTAGCTAAATCTCAAAAAGTTAATCTAGAGAATATTTCAATTACTAAGCTTGCTGATCAATTTTATATTTTTATAACTAATTCAAAAGAATTAAATCTTGAATTGGCCTCAGAATATTTGCTAATGGCTACTTGGCTTGCTTACCTTAAGTCAAAATTATTACTTCCAGATACCGATGAGGAGGAATTCAAGGCATTGGAAGTTGCAGAACAATTAAAATTACAATTAAAAAAATTAGAACTTATAAGACTATTATCTGATCAGATGCTAAAGAGAAAAAGATTAGGTAAAGATATTTTTATGAGAGGAACAAAGGGAAATGTTAAATCAATATTTAATTCTGAATATTCAGTATCTTTGTTTGATGTAATGAAAACTTATGCAAATATAATTATGACTAAGGATTTTCACAGAATTAATATTCCAAGATTACCCGTTTTTACTACAGAAGATGGTATAAACCAAATTAAAAAGTATTTTGGAAAACTTAAAAACTGGAAAAATTTAGATGATTTAATTCCTAATAATTATTCTAATAAAAAAAATTTAAAAAAAACGGGTAAAGCTGGAATTTTTGCAGGTTCATTAGAATTGGTAAAAGAGGGTAATATTAAAATAAAACAGGAAAAGCTTTTTGAAAAAATATTTATAAAGGATTGTAAATGAGTAAAGATAATAATATTGTTAATTTTCCATCAAATTTAAGTTCTGGTGAAAGAGAAGTTGAAGCAATTTTATTTGCTGCTGCTGAGCCACTAGATGTCTCAACTATTGAGGCAAAAATTTCGAAAAATATAAATGTTAAAAAGATATTAGAAAAGTTACGAAAAGTATATTCCACAAGGGGTATAAACTTAGTTTGTATTTCGAATAAATGGTCCTTTAGGACAGCTCAAAATTTATCTAACCTTATGTCACAACAAAAAACTGTAGAAAAAAAACTTTCCAAGGCTGCAATAGAAACTTTAGCCATAATAGTATATCATCAGCCAGTCACTAGGGCTGAAATTGAAGAGATAAGAGGTGTTGCTTTTGGAACAAATACTTTAGAAATTTTAATGGAATTAAATTGGGTTAAGCCACAAGGAAGGAAAGAAGTTCCTGGTAAACCAATTCAGTATGCCACAACAGATGATTTTTTAAGTCATTTTAATATACAAAAGCTATCCGATTTACCTACAGTTGATGAGTTGGGGACAGCAGGGTTAATAGATACATCATCAGTAGATGCATCGGTATTTGGGACAGGAAAATTTTACAAAGAAAAACAGGAAGAAAAAAAAGAAAATATTTATTCAAATATAGATGAAATGCTAGGTGGTACTCTAAAAGACACTGATAGTGAATAAAAAAATTCTTTCAAAAAATGAATAAAAGTTATATAAAATAATTATGAGCATTGGATTTTGGCAAATAGCAATTGTAGTAATTTTGGTTGTTCTTCTTTTTGGTAGAGGAAAAATCTCTAGTTTAATGGGTGATGTGGCCAAGGGGATTAAAAGTTTTAAAAAAGGCATGGCTACAGACACTGATGAAACCGAACCAAAAAATGTCACTGATAATAATCAAGACCCTGATAAAAAAGATTAAACTCAATGCCCCAAATTGGCTGGTTTGAAATATTAGTAATTGTATCTTTAGCAATTATAATCATTGGTCCCAAAGATTTCCCTCATATGCTAAAAAAAGTTGGTTCTTGGATTGGATCAATCAAAAGATATGTATCAAACATACAAAACGAGGTAGCTTCTTTAGAAAACGAGAATTTTGAAGACACAAAAAATGAGAAAGAAGATATAAAAAATAATGACCCAAAATGAAGAAAATATTGGTTTCATAAGTCACCTTACTGAATTAAGAAAAAGGTTAATACATTGTTTTATTTTTTTAATGTCAATTTTTATTGTATGTTATTTTTTTTCTGAATATATTTATGGTTTTCTAGTAGACCCCTATTACTCGGCTGTTAAAGATGATGGTACACAAAGAAGGTTAATTTTTACTGCTTTGCAAGAAACTTTTTTGACATACCTAAAAGTTTCTTTTTTCACAGCTTTTTTTATAACAAGTCCATTTATACTTATACAAATTTGGAAATTTATTGCTCCAGGTTTATATAAACATGAAAAATCGGCTCTAATGCCATATTTATTTGTAACACCAATACTTTTTTTATTAGGAGGAATGTTAGTTTATTATTTGATAATGCCGCTTGCTATAAAATTTTTTTTATCTTTTGAGAGTAGTGGTATGATTACAAATTTACCTATTCAATTAGAAGCTAAGGTAAACGAGTATTTATCGCTTATAATGAAATTAATTTTTGCATTTGGATTAAGTTTTCAATTACCTGTAGTTTTAAGTTTGTTAGCTAGAATAGGTTTAATTGATTCTGAATATTTAAAAAAAAGAAGAAAGTATGTTGTAATAATAATATTTGCTGCTGCTGCAATACTTACGCCACCAGATCCAATTACTCAAGTTGGATTAGCAATTCCACTTTTAATTTTATATGAATTGTCAATATTTTCAGTAAAATTAATTGAGAAAAATAATAAAGAAAAAGATTATGCATAATTTTAAGGATATAAGAAATAACATAGATAATTTTGTGAGTTTAATTTCAAAAAGAAATGTCAAAATTAATAAAAAAGAATTAATTGAGCTAGATGAAAAAAATAGAAAATTAATTCAGTCAAAAGAGCTACTTGAAAAAGAAAAAAAAGATTTATCCAAAACAAAAGATCAGTCAGTGTTTGATAAATCCAAGAAAATTTCAATTGATATAGAAAAAATTAGCAATGAGCAGACTAATACCAAAAAAAAATTAGATGATATAATATCTAATTTACCTAACTTACCACTTAATGATGTTCCAGATGGACATGATGAAAAATCAAATGTTGAGGTTTTTAAAAAGGGTAATATTAAGAATTTTAATTTTTCTCCAAAATCTCATTACGAGTTGGGGAAAAATTTAAAAATGCTTGATTTTGATTTAGCAGCTAAAACTACAGGGTCAAGATTTGTATTTGTTAAAGACCAATTAGCTTTTTTAGAAAGAGCTTTGTCTAATTTCATGATTGATGTTCATACTAAAAAAAATTCTTACAAAGAAATTTCTCCACCACTTATTGCCTCAATGGATACTATGTTTGGAACAGGCCAACTACCAAAATTTGAAAATGATCAATTTGAAATAAAATTTGATGATAATGGTGGTAGAAAGTTTTTAATCCCAACAGCAGAGGTTATTCTTACTAATATGGTAAAAGATCAAATTGTAAGTGTTGAGGATTTGCCTCTTAGATTAGTAGCATCAACGCCTTGTTTTAGAAAAGAAGCTGGAAGTTATGGTAAAGATACTAAAGGCATGATTAGACAGCATCAATTCTATAAAGTGGAATTAGTCAGTATCGTCGAACCCTCTAAATGTGAAGAAGAACTAGAAAGAATGACAAATTGTGCGTCAGGAATTTTAGAGTCTTTAGATTTGCCATATAGAAAAGTTTTATTATGTTCCGGGGATATGGGTTTTAGTGCCGAAAAAACATATGATCTTGAAGTATGGATACCTTCTGAAAAAAAATATAGAGAAATTTCAAGCTGTTCTTCATGTGGTTCATTTCAAGCAAGAAGGATGAAAGCAAGATTTAAAAACAACAAAAAAGAGACTGTATATTTAGGCACATTAAATGGAAGTGGTCTTGCTATTGGTAGAACTATGATAGCAATTCTTGAAAATTATCAACAAGAAGATGGTTCTATAGTAATTCCAGAAGCTTTAAGACCATATATGAATAATCAACAAAAAATAGCTAACAAATAGAGTTGTTTTAGTAAATCAATTAGTATAAATAATTAAAAACTAGGAGTTATAATAATGTCAGGTTCAGGAATAGGTCAATTTATCCCGCTAATATTAATATTTGTAATATTTTATTTCTTTTTAATTAGACCACAACAAAAAAAAGTTAAAGAACATAAAACTATGGTCGAAAATTTAAAAAGAGGAGATAAAGTAGTCACAGCTGGTGGTATTGTAGGAAGAGTTGAAAGGATAATCGACAACGATAAAGTTGAAGTTGAAATTGCTGATAATGTGAAAGTAGAAATTGTTAAAGCTACTGGCATTCAAGGACTTGTAACTCAAAATCAAGAAGTAAAAAAATAATTTCTTAATTTTAAAGTGCTTTATTTTTCAAAAACAAAAGTCTTATTGGTGATTATTATATCAATATTTTTTGTGTTTTTTACAATTTCAAATTTTACAAGATTTCAGGATGATTTTTTTAGTAAAAAAATTAATTTAGGATTAGATTTACAAGGTGGATCCTACCTTTTACTTGAAATTGATCATAATCCAGTTCTGGTGCAAAACTTACAAAACAAAGTAACCCAATTAAAAAATAATTTTAAAGAAAAAAATATTACTTTTAAAAACTTTAAAATTACTAATGATAATATAATAATTTTTTCAACTACCCAAAATAATATTAAAGATATTTTAGAACTACTTGGAGACAAAAACGGAACTATTAACCCGTATTACCAAAAATTTAAATCATTTAAATATGATTTTAGTAATAAAGAAACTAAATTTGAAATGAAAATATCAAAATATGGTTTAATTGAAGTTAAGAATTCTCTTTTAGATCAAGCTATTGAAATAGTTAGAAGAAGAGTTGATGAAGTGGGTACTAATGAGCCTAACATTCTTAAACGGGGCAATGATAGAATTCTTGTAGAATTGCCAGGCTTAGATGATCCTATGAGAATTAAAAATCTTCTTGGTAAAACTGCTAATTTGTCTTTTAGATTTATTACAAATTCCTCTGAGGATAATTTTGGTTTCGACAAAGTTGAATTTGAGGAAACTGGTGAAATTGTAAATGTTAGTAAAAGAATAATACTTAGTGGAGACAATCTTATAGATGCTCAACCACGTATGGATAATCAAAACAATCAAACAATAGTTAGCTTTAATTTAGATAGGGTAGGAGCAAAAAGATTTGGTAAAGCAACAACACAGGGTGTTGGTCAAAGATTAGCAATACTTTTAGATGGTAAAATTATAAGTGCTCCAAGAGTAAGAGAGCCTATATTAGGAGGCTCAGGACAAATTACTGGTGATTTTACTTTTCAATCAGCTACAGATCTAGCTTTACTATTAAGATCAGGAGCTTTACCTGCGCCGATGAATATAATTGAGGAAAGAACAGTTGGTCCAGATTTAGGTGAAGACTCTATTAAAGCAGGTATTTTAGCTTTATTAATTGGTTTTTCATTAGTAATTGTCTTTATGTTTATTAAATATAGAATTTTTGGTCTTATAGCAAACACAGCATTAATTTTAAATCTCTTTTGTTTAATTGGAGTTCTTACTTTATTTGAAGCAACACTAACTCTGCCTGGTATAGCGGGAATTATTTTAACTGTTGGTATGGCTGTTGATGCCAATGTTCTTATATTTGAGAGAATTAAAGAGGAAAAATTTAAAGAAAAAAATCAAATTATTGCTTTTGACTCTGGATATATTAAATCAAGAACAGCCATTTTAGATGCTAACGTAACTACATTTATTTCAGCTTTTATCTTATTTTTTTTAGGATCAGGTCCAATAAAAGGTTTCTCGATTACTTTGGGTGTTGGTATTTTAACAACTCTATTTTCAGTCTATTTTATAGCAAGATTGCTTACCTCAATTTATTTAATGAATAATAAAAATAAAGAAATAAAAATATAATGGTCACTCATCAAATCAAATTTAATAAGTATTACCGTTTATTTAATTTAATATCTCTAACACTAGTAATATGTTCAGTGTTGATATTGTTTTTTAAGGGGTTAAATTTTGGTGTTGATTTTAAAGGTGGAACTTTAATTGAAATTAGGACTACAGATAAACAAATTAATATTACAACTCTCCGTAATGCTTTTTCAAACATGAATCTTGGTGAAGTAGCGATTAAAAAGTTTGGTAAAGAAGATGATTATATTGTTAAATTTAAAAAAAAAGATACTGATAAAAACCTTATTCAAAATATTAAAATTGAATTGACAAAAAAAATAGGTCCAGGTTATGAATTTAGAAGAGTAGAAAATGTAGGACCTAAAGTAAGTTCGGAGCTTCTTAAAGGTGGTTTGATAGCAATAGCTTCGGCATTAGGAGCGATGTTATTCTATATTTGGATAAGATTTGAATGGCAATTTAGTGTTGGTGCAATTTTAGCTTTATTTCATGATGTTATATTAACATTGGGTTTTTTTTCATTATTTAGTTTGGAGGTAAACTTATCAATAATTGCAGCCGTACTTACGATAGTTGGATATTCAATGAACGATACTGTTGTAATTTTTGATAGAGTAAGAGAGAATCTTAAAAAACATTTAGATATTAAGATTTATGAAATTACAAATATTTCAATTAATGAAACTCTATCAAGAACTTTGATTACATCTGCAACCACACTATTAGCATTAATATCGATTTTTATATTTGGTGGAGAAATTTTAAAAGGCTTTTCGTTAGCAATGATATTAGGTGTTATATTTGGAACCTATTCCTCTATATATATAGCCAACCCAATTTTAGTTTTTTTTAGAGTATCTTATAAAACTATTATGAAGGAAGAAAAATAATTAATATAAATTCTGTGCAGCTACCATAGATAACAACATTGGTAGGGATAGCAGGGTATTAGTTCTTGAAAATAACATTGCTGTCTTTGCAGCTTTAGCTTTTGTATCTGGATCGCATTCAACTAAACCAAGTGCTTTTTTTTGATTTGGCCATATAACAAACCATACATTAAAAGCCATGATCAGACCTAGCCACATTCCAATTCCTATAGCAGCATTTTTACCACCTCCTTGACCTATACCTAAAGTAAGTGCTTGATGCACATATCCATTTAACCATGCAAGCGCTAGACCAGTTAGAATGGTCGCAAATGCAGCCCATCTAAAATAGAAAAGTGCAGCTGGAGCAATTACCTTTCCAATTGCTGGCTTTTGTTCATCTGGAATTTTACTCATATTTGGAATTTGAACAAAATTGAAATACCAAAGTAATCCAATCCACATAATAGCAACAACTACATGAAAAAATCTAAATAACCAGCTCCAAAAAAGTCTGTCGATTGGGAAACCTTCATTATTTAAAAATAGACCTAAAAATAAAATTATAGATACACCAATCGATATATGGATTGTTTTTGATAGTGATGATAAAATTTTTATCATTATAATTATGATATAATTTATTTAAAATTTAAGCAATTTTTTTTATTTCATTTTTTAGTATCTTTTTAAGAAATTGACCAGTGTAACTACTAGAAACATTTGTTATATCCTCAGGTTTTCCCTCAGCTATTATATTTCCTCCTTTTGTACCCCCATCCGGCCCCATATCTATTATATGATCCGCAGTTTTTATTACATCCAAATTGTGCTCTATAACAATAACTGTATTACCAGTTGCAACAAATGTATGTAAAATTTCAAGTAATTTTTTTATATCATGTTGATGCAATCCTGTGGTTGGTTCATCGAGTATATATATGGTCCTTCCTGTTGATCTACGTGAAAGTTCTTTTGCTAATTTAATTCTTTGCGCCTCTCCACCGGACAGAGTAGTAGCTTGTTGACCTATTTTAATATATCCAAGACCAACTTTTTTTAAGGTAAGCAATTTTGTTCTAATATTTGGAATATTTTCAAAATAATCACAACCTTCATCTACGGTCATATTGAGTACATCTGCAATACTTTTATCTTTAAATTTAATTTCTAATGTTTCTCTGTTGTATCTACTTCCTTTACATTCATCGCATGTAATATAAACATCAGGCAAAAAGTGCATTTCATAAGTTATTACACCATCACCCTCACAGGCCTCACATCTTCCACCTTTAACATTAAAAGAAAAT
>MDTG01359474.1_pt1 | contig 10987 bp, 11 predicted proteins | sample 811421 | NCBI WGS metagenome assembly MDTG01 (sample SAMN05326645, study PRJNA326480) | marine metagenome | isolation source: seawater | place: Pacific Ocean: South East | collected 2011 | reverse complement strand
GCTAATTAAGCAGGTAAGTCTCTAAAATATCATTAGAATTTTGAGGCAACCTATCTATAAGATTTTTGATTATTTGTTTATTTATTAAGCAAATCATGCATGGCTGTCCCTATCTTGCTAGTTTGATTCTAAGCGAAGAAGCTAGGGGCGAACAACAATATTGCCAATATGCTTTTTGGCCATAAAGGCGCCCTGGGTTGAATGTAATTCAGTTAACGGATAGGTAATAGAAAGCAATGGTTTAACCACGCTAGCTTCAATGTAGCCGACTAGTCGCGGGATAACCTTCCATCGTATCGGCTTGTTCTGATGCAGTAATATCGCCAAGATAAGGGGCTTTAGAGCAGGCAAACACATCGCGGTTCAGGTCAAACTAGAGGTTGGACGGGTCAAAAGTGTCCGCACATATGACCGTTAGTCCAGCACGGCGCTCTAAATGACAGAAAACTGTAACTCCACAAGTTACGCAAAGCCGCGTTTGGAATTGAAACAGAACTCTCTCAATTCACCTACAACTATCTCAATTGGGTCATCTGCAAAATAGACCAGATTGTCAAACGCACTGCCAGAGCGAAGCTGGCAATAGAGGCAATGACAGGCACACGCTCTTTCTTGCTCCCCTTTGGTAATATAGCGTAATTGCCAGTTCAAGCAGCCAAATTGATGCTCTTCCATAACTCCCTCCTCTTTGTTAGGTAGTAGGTACGCTACCTCTACTTTTATTATTGTTGAAGGGAAAGGGCTTGCTCACAAACAAAAATGCAGACATCCTGAAATTTGTTTCAATCACAACAGCCAATATTGGCGCATTTTAAGGGAATTCATTTGCCCATATGTGGCGTTTAACCTTAAACTGTCGAGGGATATTTCTTTTCTTGCGTTCGTGCATTTTAACACTGAATTTCTTATCCCCCCCTTTTCCTAAAATATGGGAGTGCCTCCTAGATGGCAAAGATCAGCATACAGTTCACTCTTTTTTCGGCTTTTTACTCGCCTCTGATTTCAACTATGACAGGCGGCTTTTTGGCTGAAGAAGGGTTGGAATATAATTGGAGCGTCGCCCCTGCTGGCGTCAGCGCGATTGAAGCTCTGAAAACAGGCAAAGCAGATGTTGTACAATCTACCATATCGCAAGGCTTTACCAGCCTTAATGAGGGAAAAGATCCAGGATGTGTCCATTTTGCTCAAATCAACGGAACAGACGGTTTTTTTATAACTGGCCGCGATGCTGACAATGACTTTGATTGGTATAAACTAGAGGGGGCGGATGTGCTAGTCCATCACGGTGGTCAGCCCATGACCATGTTCCGCTACGCTTGCCACAAGGCGGGTATTGATATTAACAAGATCAATATCATCGACGCTGGTAACGGCGAGGAAATGGATAAAGCTTACCGTGCTGGAACGGGCGATTATATCCATCAGCAGGGTCCTGCGCCACAGCAACTAGAAGCGGATGGTCAAGGGGTTGTTCTAGCGGCGCTGGGCACGCCTATTGGGGCATGTGCTTTTTCCAGCATTGCAAGTACACCAGAATTTTTAGGCACGAATAAGGCTGTTGCCTTTACCCGTGCCTTTGACCGTGCAAAAGCCTATCTTCGGCAAACACCCGCCGCGGAAATAGCGGCGGCACAAAAACCCCTATTTCCATATGTTGATGAAGCTGTTTTAGCGGACTGCATCGCTAGTTATCAGAAAATTGGCTGTTGGCAGGGGCCTATTGACATCACTGCGCAAGGCTATGAAGCTATGCTCGATATTTTTGCCTTTGATGGTAAGCTGAAATCACGACATGCATTTGATAAGATTTGCTCTGTTGCACCAGGGCATTAATACCATTGTAGGGATATTAGCCCGTAATATAGATTGCTAGTTTAATATTATGATTAAATTTGGTAGATATTTTTAGAAGTTTAAGGAGATAAATTCATGTATGAAAAATTAGAATTATTGATTAATGGCCAGTTCCGACAGGGTTCTGAAGGCAAAAGTGAACCTGTTTATAATCCTGCTACGGGTGAGGTTCTGGGTGAGGTGCCGCATGCCAGTAAAGCTGACCTAGATGAAGCGCTTGCGGCAAGCGAGAAAGCCTATAAGATTTGGCGCGGCCAGACAGCTCTTAGCCGCCAGAAAGTTTTGGAAAAAGCCTGCCGGATTTTAGAAGACCGCTTTGACGAGGTGGCAGAAAATCTAACCAAAGAGATGGGAAAGCCTTTGACTGAAGCCAAGATTGAATTGGGTGTTGCCATTGATGTTATTCGCTGGTACGGCGAAGAAGGTAAGCGCATCTATGGTCGCACCGTGTTGCCGCGCATGGCTGGCATTGCCCAGACTGTCCGTAAAGATCCCGTTGGCCCGGTTATCGCCTTTGTTGCTTGGAACTTTCCAGCACTTAACGTTGTTCGCAAAGTAGCTGGTGCGTTGGCTGCTGGTTGCTCTGTCATCATCAAGCCTAGTGAAGAAACACCCGGCACCGCGATTGCCATTGCCAGAGCCTTGGCAGAAGCAGGTGTTCCGGATGGCGCGGTAAACATGGTATTTGGTGTGCCAGCAGAAGTTTCTGAGCATTTATGTTCATCACCCATTCCGCGCAAGCTTTCCTTCACGGGTAGTGTGCCCGTAGGCATCCACCTACAGAAACTCGCAGCTGAAAATATGATCAAATGTACCATGGAGCTAGGTGGGCATTCGCCTGTGATGGTGTTTGAAGATGGGGATATCGAAAAGGCCGCCAAGATTGCCGCTGCAGGTAAATACCGTAACGCTGGTCAGGTATGTGTATCCCCAACCCGGTTTTTTGTAGAGAAATCTGTGCACGGGAAATTTGTTGATGCTTTTGTTTCTGAAGTAGATAATTTGAACGTCGGTGATGGTATGGATGACGGTGTTACGATGGGTCCGCTGATTGCAGACAGGCGCATTGACGTGATGGATGGTCTGGTTCAGGATGCGGTTGGGCAAGGGGCGGATTTGCTACGCGGTGGTAGCCGATTGAACCGCCCGGGTAGCTTTTATGCACCAACTGTTCTGAATAATGTCTCAGATGATGCGCGTATAATGAATGATGAGCCTTTTGGGCCAGTGGCGCCGATTGATAGCTTTGTTTCAGTAGATGAGGTAATTGCCCGTTCTAACCGACTGTCATTTGGCCTGGCTGCTTATGCCTTTACCGAGGATCCAGCATTGATTACCCGCCTGAAAGAGGATGTGGAAACGGGTCTGCTAGCGGTGAACTCAACAGTGGTAAGTGTGCCGGAAACACCATTTGGAGGTATCAAACATAGCGGATATGGCTCTGAAGGTGGTATCGAGGGGCTAGACGCCTTCCTGACTACCCGTTTTGTAAGCGAAACATACTGACAATACATGAAATTTAAAAGAAGTTGCCTACCAGAATGGAAGGTGGGCGGCTTTTTTTTGTCTAGTTTAAAGTGGAGGCTAGCGCCCCATCCAGCCCCCATCAACGACTAAGATTTCCCCATGCACATAAGAAGAGGCGTCTGAGGCCAGGAAAACGGCAGGTCCGCCAAAATCTTCAGGATTGCCCCAACGTCCAGCAGGAATCCGCTCGAGGATAGCTTTGTGCCGCACCGGATCATCTTGCAGAGCTTGTGTATTATCTGTTGCGATATAGCCCGGCGCAATTGCATTCACATTTACGCCTTTTCCTGCCCATTCGTTAGCTAGTGCTTTTGTGAGCTGGCCAATGCCGCCCTTTGACGCTGCATAGCCGGGCACGGTAATGCCACCTTGGAAGGTCAGCAGGGAAGCCGTGAAAATAACTTTACCTGTGCCGCGTGCTATCATATGCTGCCCAATTTCTCGGCTGATAACAAATTGCGCGTATAGATTTACTTCTAGCACCTCATCCCATAATTCATCATTATGTTCTGCTGCGGGCTTGCGCTTGATGGTGCCCGCATTATTAACCAAAATATCTGGTATGATATTATCTGCGCTGAGTTGGTCACAAAACCTTTTTACTGCTTTACGGTTTGAAAAATCTACAGCATGGCCGCTGAATTTGCGTCCCTGCGCAGTGACAGCCTTTTCAATATCGCTTCCCGATGCTTCCAGTGAGGCACTAACTCCAATAATATTAGCACCTGCCTCGGCAAGTGCATTAGCAATGCCAAAGCCAATACCGCGACGGCACCCAGTTACAAGGGCAATTTTTCCTGCAAGGCTAAATTGATCTAAAACGCTCATAATTCATTTCCTACTCTGATAAGGCTTTTCATCGCGGTTGGGCTGCTATCAAGCGCTTCAAAGGCAGCTTGAATATCAATAAGCGGGCTGACATCTGTGATAATTGTATCTGCATCTATCCCGCCAGAGGTGATGATATCTATCGCCTTATCATAATCTGAGGCTTCGTAGACACGCGCACCTAATAGCTGAAGCTCCCGCCAGAAAAATTGAAACAAATCGATTTGTGGCTTCTGGGCATGAATAGCAACCATCACAATACGCGCCCGCGTTGCGGCAATTTCTGTCATGGCGTCCACTCCTTTTTGGGTGCCAGACACTTCAAAGATAACATCTGCGCCTTTGCCGGAAGTCTTTTCATTTATCGCCTTTGCTAAATCCTGCTCAGCAGGATTAATCGTTTCAAAGCCTAGTTTTTGGGCTATTTCAATCCGGTTCGGATTGATTTCAGATAGTGTAATCTTGCCGCCGGCATCCCGCGCAACCATCGCTATTAAAACACCGATAGGTCCGCCGCCAATGACCACTGCATCTTCGCCGGCTTTTAACTCAGATAGACTGACATCATGGCAAGCCACTGCAACAGGCTCAATAAGAGCGGCATGGTCTAGGCGCAATGTATCTGGTAGGTGATGCAACGTATGGGCTGGCACACACCAGATTTCTTGCATTGCACCATCCGTATCCAACCCAAGGAATTTTAGTTTATGACAAATATGGGTATAGCCAGCATTACAAGCTGGACAATCCCCGCAATGGTCAAGGGGCCGCACTACGACCTTTTGGCCAAGGGTAAACCCTTCTACCCCATCACCAATTCCGGCAACCACACCAGACATTTCATGGCCAACAATCCTGTTATGGCCAACTCGTGTATCCATGTTACCGTGATAGACATGCATATCTGTGCCACAGATACCGCAAAAAGCAATGCGCACAGCAACCTCGCCTGATGCTGGTTTAGCCGCTTCGGTCTTTTCCACAATAAAGGTCTTGTTGCCGCGATAAAAGGCAGCTGAAATCATCTGTTCATTCATAATTAGACACTTCTCTATTTGGCCGAGTTTTATTTTGTTTCACTAAAACTTAGCGTTATACTGTTTGGGCTGATGAAGATCAGATTACGTTAGATAGCATCAAAAGCATACTCGAAATTTCAACTAATTGTTTGTTTTGAGGGTCTGTCTTTAGCAATATGTTTTCATTGGTGTTCTGCCCGTAAGTGCCAGATAAAGTTGCTAAATAGGAAAAGGTTTTTTTCATGAGTAAAATTCAGGATGTTAACGCCCAGCGTTTTGCCCTTCCGCTAAAAGAAGTTTTGAGCGATGCGATGCATGGCGATCATACACATTTTGAATTGATCTGCGTGACTGTCACGCTGGAAAATGGCTTTTCGGGCACTGGCTATAGCTATACTGGCGGCAAGGGTGGTCATGCGATTATCGCGATGATAGAGCATGACCTTGCTCCCTATCTAATTGGCCGCGATAGCGCTGATGTTGAGGCTCTTCATGAAGGGATGAATTTTCATGTCCATTATGTTGGCCGAGGCGGTATTGCAGCTTTTGCGATATCTGCGCTTGATATCGCGCTTTGGGACTTGCGTTGTAAGGTAGCTAATAAGCCTTTGTATCAAATGCTGGGTGGTGCGTCTGATAGATGTAAAGCTTATCGCGGCGGCATTGATTTGAACTATCCATTGCCGAAATTGCTCGCCAGCATCGAGGGGTATTTAGACCAGGGGTTTGATGCGGTAAAGATCAAGGTAGGAAAAGCAGAGCTCGCAGAAGATGTTGAGCGCGTGCGCGCCGTGCGAAAGCTTATAGGAGATGATATTGATTTTATGGTGGATGCGAATTACGCCCTTGATTATTCGCGTGCACTTGCTGCTGCCAACGCTTTTAATGACTATAATATTGTCTGGTTTGAAGAGCCGATGTTACCAGACTTCTACGCTGATTATGGCAATTTGGCAAAAGAAACAGGCTGCCCATTGGCGATGGGGGAGAATTTGCACACCCACCACGAGTTTGAGCTAGCAGTTGAGCATGCTGGATTATCTTATCTTCAACCCGATAGCTCTAATTGTGGTGGCATTACGGGATGGATTCAGGCCGCTAAGCTGGCATCAAAAAACGGTATGCCAATTTGTAGTCACGGCATGCAGGAATTACATGTTAGTTTGGTATCTGCTCAGCAAAATGCAGGTTGGATTGAGGTGCATAGTTTTCCCATAGATGAATATACAATGAGACCTTTGGTGCTTGAAAATCACTTAGCTCTGGCCCCGCCTGAGCCGGGTGTTGGCGTAACCTTTAACTGGGAAAAATTGTCTGCCGAACATGATCCCTTAATGTAACGCAAATCTGTTTGACTGGGCTTTTCGAAAGCTTTTATAATTTACAGGGGATGACATGATTTTACCAAGTGGTGGTCGGTTTAAAATAGGGGGAATTGATAAATGAATATCCCTGAGGTAGAGGCGTTTTTTGATAATGACAGCCATACGATCAGCTATGTCGTTAGCGACCCTGAAACCCGACATGGAGCGATTATAGACCCTGTACTCGGCTTTGATTATTCTTCTGGTGCGCTATCGTATCAGCTCGCAGATGATGTTCTGGCCTATATAGCTGAACGAGATTTCATTATTGATTGGTTGATTGAAACTCATGTGCATGCAGACCACCTATCTGCAGCGCCTTATTTACAGCAAAAAATAGGGGGAAAAATTGCGATCTCTAAACATATTGTCGAGGTTCAAGAAATCTTTGGCAAAGTCTTTAATGCTGGCACGGCGTTTGAGCGCGACGGCAGACAATTCGACAGATTGCTCGAAGACCAAGATAGTTATGAGGTAGGCACCCTTCAGGGATGTGCTATTCATACACCCGGTCATACACCTGCTTGTATGACTCATATTATCGGTGATGCTATTTTTGTTGGCGATACGTTGTTTATGCCAGATGGCGGCACAGCGCGCGCTGACTTCCCAGGCGGTGATGCACGCACCCTTTATCAAAGTATTCAAAAAATTCTAACCCAGCCGGACGAAATGCGGATTTTCGTTTGCCATGATTATATGCCGGGGGGGCGCGATCTTAGCTATATGACTAGTGTAGGTGAGCAAAGAGCTAAAAATATTCATATTGGTGGTGGAATTTCAGAGGATGATTTCGTTGAGATGCGTGAAACGCGGGATGCAACTTTATCTATGCCAAAGCTGATTTTGCCCTCTATTCAGGTGAATATGCGTGCTGGGAACATGCCGCCCGTAGAGGATAATAATGAGATTTATCTGAAGGTGCCAATATCCGGAATAAGAGTAAAATAGATGATAATAAATTGGGCTGAATTTACGCCACTTATGTCCTTCATAGGAGGCTCACTTATCGGAAAAGTAGCCCTTTTTTATTTTATCAAAAGGCCGGATTATGAGGGTGAACGGCATTCTTGGTGGTCTGTTTCTGATCAAGTCATATTTTGAACTTTTCTGGTAGCGTTCTTTTTGGAGTTGGCTAAGAATTAGTGGGGCTAAAACTAGAAATGATTTCCACACCTGCGTTTAAAGGCATCCGTGGGTTGCAAAAAGTGCAAGATAATTAGGCAAGTTCAGACTTGCCAATGCGCCTATCGAACCACCAGACTGATAGAAGCGCTAAAAGCGGGGAGGTGAGCAGATGACGCCAACGACAATATTAGGTCATAAGAGAGGTATTTTGCAACAAAAAGCCCGCAAAGGCTATCTTTCTGGCATGATGGTGTTTGAGTTTTTTTCTACAGGCATGCCGGCGATTGCGGCTTCTGCAGGTGCTGATTTTCTGATGTATGATATGGAACATACAGGCATTGGCTTCGAAACCCTTAGAGCCCAGATGGCTGCATGTCGGGGACTAGATATTGCCCCGCTTGTGAGGGTGCCAACCACTGAAGGTAACACAATTGGGCAAGCGCTGGATATTGGTGCGCATGGGGTGATGGTACCGATGGTGGAAACTACCAAGCAAGCCCGCGATCTTGTATGTCGTGCCTATTACCCGCCGCTTGGTGTGCGCGGCACTGCTTTTGGGATTGCCCATGACGATTATTGTGAAGATGCGCCCTCTCAGATAATGAAACAGGCCAATCAGCGTACCCTTGTAATAGCAATGATAGAGACAGCAACGGGCCTCGCGAATGTTGAGGAAATTGCTGCTGTTGATGGCATAGACGTGTTATGGCTCGGTCATTTTGACTTGACCAGTTCCATGGGTATTGCAGGGCAACTTGATCATCCGGATTACCTAGCGGCGATTGCGCGTATTATCGGTGCTGCTAAGGCACAAAATAAGATTGCTGGCTATATGGCAATAGATGGTAATTTCGCACGCGAATATTGGGCGCATGGTTTTCGTATGCTGGCTTATGGGTTAGACCATGTGCTTTTGAGAACGGCTCTAGCAGAGGGCATGAAGTTAATAGACACACTCTCTGAAAAAGATATAGGAGAGGTCCAATGAGCCGGTTTCAGCTAGGCTTATCTGGTGCTTTATTTGGCGCAAATGGTATGCCCTGTTTCGACCCTGACATTCTCGCCAAGGTTTTAAACCATAGCGACATAGAAACCACTATAATGGAGGCAGGCAAAACGTGTATCACAGCTGAAGATGCTGCTCGTTTCGACGCCATTTATGTCATGCTGGAGCAGGTGCAAGCAGATAATATTGCTCCAAATGAAAGTACTTATGATGGACGGTTGCGGTTAGTGGCGCGTCACGGTGTAGGCTTTGACTCTGTGGATGTTGCGGGGATGACGCGGCTTGGTATAATCGTGACAAACACCCCCGATGCTGTGCGCAGGCCGGTGGCAACCATGGCTATAACGATGATGTTGGCGGTAAATCACAGGCTTATAGAAAAGCATAATTTAACTCGTGCGGGACGCTGGAAAGAAAATGCTGATTTTATGGGAACGGGTTTAACTGGCAAGGTGCTAGGTGTGTTGGGGGCGGGCAGTATCGGGATGGAGATATTGCGTATGGCTACACCTTTTGATTTTCAGCTAAAGGCTTGCGATCCCTATCGTTCTTCTGATGAGTTGGCTGCTATAGGCGCAGAGAAGCTTGAGATAGAAGAATTATTTAGCCAAAGCGATATTATCATCGTGGCCACCGCGCTAAATGATGAGACGTATCATCTGGTGGACCGGCATAAGCTGGGTCTAATGAAGGGGGATGCAGCGCTGGTTAATGTCGCTAGAGGGCCGGTTGTGCATGAGGCTGACCTGATTCAAGCGTTACAAAATGGTCAAATTCGCGCTGCTGGGCTAGATGTGTTTGAACAAGAGCCAGTGCTAATGAATAATCCGCTATTAAAGATGGATAATGTGATCACCACTTCGCATTCCTTATGCTGGACGGATGAATGTTTTGATAACATCGCCAAAGACGGGTTAGGCAGTGTAGTTTCTTTTATTGGCCGCGAGTTGCCACGCTATATTGTGAATAGAGCCGCGCTGGATACCAGCGCACAGAAAAACTGGTTTGAGGGGTAAAAATTACTTATGGTTAAAGTTGAGAGTGATGGGAATATCCTATCTGATGGGCTGGTGCGTGATACGCTAGGCGCGCGGATTTCCAAAGCCAGAGAGCAGTCAGGCCTGAGCTTAACTACAGCCGCAAAGCTCGCTGGCATAAAACGCGATACGTTAAAATCGTGGGAGGTGGATGCAAGTGAGCCGCGTGCCTCAAAAGTAAATATGCTGGCAGGTATTTTAGGTGTAAGCGTCACTTATTTTTTGGCTGATGAAGGCCACAAGGGCGCATTGGAAACGGATGCTGCGTCAAAAGAGGAGATGCTTTGTGCCCTGCAGGAACAATTTCTCGCGTTGCAGGAAAGCCAGATTAAGATCAATGATGCACTGGATAAAATTGGTCAGACCCTCGCCAAGCTTGGATAATTTTAAGACTATTTTAGACGATAGACCCGGTGACAGGATTTGCAACTGGCGCCCACCTGTTTGATGCTCGCAAAAACAGTCTCTTTATTTCTCGCTACGCTAGCCTCCGCTAACTGATTGGCTGCATCTGCAAACTGTGTTGCGGCGCGTTTAAATCCTTCGGGATCTGACCAAATAGTAGGAGCAGCTTCAGATGGCATGTTATCACTGCCAGCGGGGAAAAATTCTGGCATCTTTGTGCCCCAATCGGCAAGAAGACGCGCCAACTTTTGCGTCTCATCAAAATTATTGGCTTTTGCTGCTTTTACAGCAGATTTAAGATACGTCTGGCTGGCTTTAAACGCATCCATGCGTTCTTTGACAATGCCTGTTGCACCCTGGTGCGCTAAAACTTGTGCGGCTACCAAAAAGCTGGTTGTCAAAAAAATTAGGTAAGACGTTTTTCTCATAATTTCTCCTGAAAAAATGACTAATGACAGGCCTTTCTAAGTGCTTTCAGCCGCCAATAATTATAGGGTAGCGGCGTTATAAATCCGGCAAATAACATAAAAGGTATCACCCACCAGGTCAGTATAGCCTGTCCAGTGAGTACAACATCTGTGATATTCATTGCTGCTTCCATCGAAATCATGGAAATTAGCGACATACCAGTAGCGGTCTTAAAGGCCAATATTAAGGCCATTTGGCGGGAAAGGATCATTGTTTCGAGCAAGATGGAGGTGAGGAGCCCATTGACGATTGCCAGCGTCATAATTGCAAAAACGGGCCAATCAATACCACTGAATTGGAAAAAGGCGATGGTGCCAAAATCCCCTACTGAGCAACCTATCAGGCACCACG
>MDTG01266056.1_pt1 | contig 10987 bp, 8 predicted proteins | sample 811421 | NCBI WGS metagenome assembly MDTG01 (sample SAMN05326645, study PRJNA326480) | marine metagenome | isolation source: seawater | place: Pacific Ocean: South East | collected 2011 | reverse complement strand
ATGTATTAAAAAAATACATGAATAATCTAGAAAAAATTTAAATATAATTTACTTGTTTATCGAAAGTTTTTAATATAGTTATTCTTTGATGAGCGGACAGGGAATAGCGCAGTTTATACCACTTATATTAATTTTTATAATTTTTTATTTCTTTTTAATAAGACCACAACAAAAAAGAGTTAAAGACCATAAAGCCATGGTAGAGTCTTTGAAAAGAGGAGACGAAGTTATTACATCGGGTGGAATTATTGGAATTGTAGATCGAGTAATGGAAGACGACCGAATTGAAGTTATAATCGGTGAAAATACAAAAGTTCAAATAATTAGATCTACAATTACAAGTTTATTAAAAAAAGAAGAAATTAAAAAATAATTCTTTTTCGTGCTAAATTTTTCTAAAATAAATGTCTTAATTATTTATTTGTTATTTTTCGTTATAGCTATATTTTCATTTTTAAATTTTCAAAATCAAGATAATCAATATATTAAAAAAAAGATTAATTTAGGTTTAGACCTGCAAGGAGGATCTTATTTATTACTAGAAATAAACTCTGATAATCTAGTCCAAGAAAAAATTCAATCAAAAGTAATACCCATAAAAAAATTACTTAAAGAAAATGGAGTTAATTTTGATAATTTCAAAATTAACAAAAATAATTTAGTTTTATCTATAGATAATATTGATAAATTTGATTTGTTATTTTATTCGAGAAAAGAAAATTTTATAAATCCTTATATTGATAATTATCGATCTTATGAATTGGAATATAAAAAATTAAAAAAAAATCGGATAGAAATTTCTTTTTCTAAGTTTGGTCTTTTAACTATTAATAATTCAGCTTTAAAACAATCCATAGAAATAGTAAGGCGAAGAATAGATGACATAGGAACAAAAGAACCTACAATCCTTCAAAGAGGAGAAAAAAGAATTCTTGTAGAGTTGCCAGGCTTAAAAGATCCAGAAAGAATTAAAACTTTATTAGGAAAAACGGCTAAATTAAATTTTAGACTTGTTTCTGAAAATAATGAATTTGGTACTGATGAATTACTTTCAGAAGATGGTGAAAAACTAAATGTAAGCAAAAGAATAATAATGAGTGGTGAAAATTTAATAGATGCTCAGCCTAGTATCCAAAATCAAAATAATGAGCCAACAGTATCATTTACTTTGGATAGATTAGGAGCACAAAAGTTTGGAAGAGCCACAACTGATAATGTAGGAAAAAGATTGGCTATAGTTTTAGATGGTGAAATTGTTAGTGCGCCAAACATTAACGAGCCTATTGCATCTGGGAATGGGATGATTTCAGGAAATTTTACCTTTCAAGAAGCTACAGATTTAGCCTTATTACTTAGATCTGGAGCTCTACCAACTCCATTAATTGTTGTGGAGGAGAGAACAGTGGGACCTGATTTAGGAGAAGACTCAATTAAATTTGGTATTACTTCTTTAATAGTCGGATTTATCTTGGTTATTTTGTTTATGCTGTATAAGTATAAAATTTTTGGACTTATTGCTAATACGGCTTTAATTGCAAATTTATTAATGCTAATTGGCATGCTTACAATTTTAGAAGCAACATTAACGTTACCTGGAATAGCTGGTATTATTTTGACAGTTGGAATGGCTGTAGATGCCAATGTTTTAATTTTTGAGAGAATAAGAGAAGAATTAAAAACGGAAAAATCATATATTCATGCTTTTGACTCAGGATACTCAAGAGCAAAAATTACAGTTTTAGATGCTAATATAACTACTCTGATTGCTGCAATTATTTTATTTGCATTTGGTTCAGGTCCAGTTAAAGGCTTTGCTATTACTTTAGGGATAGGAATTATTACAACACTTTTTACTGCATATTTTTTAGCAAGGCATCTTACATCAGTAGTAGTCTTAAATAATAAAAGTAAAGAAATTAAAATATAATGGTAAATTATAATTTTTCCTCAAAATTTAAACACGCCAATATTTTTTCATTAATTTTATTCTTATCGAGTATTCTTCTCATTGCATTTAAAGGATTAAACTATGGCATAGACTTTAAAGGGGGGACGCTTATAGAATTAAGAGCTAACAATATAGAAGCCTCCTCAATAAGGGACGTACTTAAAAATATGGAATTAGGAGATGTAAATGTAAAAAAATTTGGTAAAGAGGGTGATTTTTTAATAAAAGTTGAGCAGAAAGGTGACAACAATAAACTCATTCCTGAAATTAAAAAGAGTCTTTCAGATAATTTAAATTCTGAAGTTAATTTTAGGAGAGTAGAGAATGTTGGTCCAAAAGTAAGTGCTGAACTTTTACAATCTGGTATAATGGCCATTTCTTTATCTTTGGCAGCTATGCTTTTTTATATATGGGTAAGATTTGAATGGCAATTTAGCATTGGTTCAATTATTGCTCTATTTCATGATGTTATTATAACTCTTGGTATTTTCTCTTTATTGTCATTAGAGATAAACCTTTCGATAATCGCTGCTGTTTTGACTATAGTTGGTTATTCAATGAATGATACAGTTGTAATTTATGATAGGATTAGAGAAAATCTAGGTAAGTTTCATAAATTAGATATAAGTGAAATTGCTAATTTATCAATAAACGATACTCTGGCAAGAACTATAATAACTTCCGTTACTACTTTACTTGCATTATTTTCAATATTTATCTTAGGCGGTGAAATTTTAAGAGGATTTTCATTTGCAATGATTTTAGGTGTTTTTATAGGTACGTATTCCTCAATATTTGTGGCGTCTCCAATTTTAAAATATTTTAAAGTAAGTTATAAAACAATAGAGAAAAAAGAAGAGGAAATTGTACCTTAATTCTTAAGAGATATTGTAGAGAAATTTCTAAAAACAATACAAATCAAGCTGTTTTTTTCATTTGATTATCACCAATAATTTCCTTTATAAATTTACCAGTGTAGCTCTCTTTTACATTTGAAACCTTCTCAGGAGTTCCTTCAGCAATGATCTTCCCTCCATTTACTCCACCCTCAGGACCCATATCGATTATATGATCAGCTGTTTTTATTACATCTAAATTATGTTCAATTACAACAACTGTATTTCCTGTGTTTGCAAAAGCTTGAAGAATTTCTAATAATTTCTTAATATCATGTGAGTGTAAACCTGTCGTAGGTTCATCTAATATATAAAGTGTTCTTCCTGTCGGTCTTTTTGACAATTCTTTAGCAAGTTTTATTCTTTGAGCTTCGCCACCAGATAATGTTGTGGCTTGTTGACCTATCTTCATGTAACCAAGACCAACATGTTTAAGAGTAATTAATTTAGATCTTATAGTTTGAATATTTTCAAAAAATTCACAGCCCTCATCGACCGTCATGTCTAATACATCAGCAATATTTTTATTCTTAAACCTTATCTCAAGTGTCTCCCTATTGTATCTTGCACCTTTACATGTATCACATGGAATGAAAACATCTGGCAAAAAATGCATTTCATATGTTATTACACCATCACCTTCACATGTTTCACATCTTCCACCTTTAACATTAAAAGAATATCTACCAACTTTATATCCTCTAGCTTTTGACTCAGGCAAACCAGCAAACCATTCCCTAATTGGACCAAAAGCTCCTGTATAAGTTGCTGGATTAGATCTTGGTGTTCTTCCAATTGGTGATTGGTCAATATCTATAATTTTGTCGATTAATTCAGTCCCTTTAAAACCAGTAAAAGCTTTAGGAACTTTGCGACTTTTATTTTTATTTAGCATTAAATTAAATGCATTGTATAAAGTGTGAAGTATCAAAGTTGATTTACCACTACCAGAAACTCCTGTTACACAAGTGAAAGTTCCTACCGGTATTTTTAAATTTACTTTTTTTAAATTATTTCCACTAGCACCATTAATTTCTATAAATCTTCCATTTTTAGCTGATCTTCTTTTTTTTGGAACTGCGATAAATTTTTTACCAGATAAATAATCTCCTGTAATACTTTTTGCATTTGAAATAATTTCTTTGACAGTTCCATCGGCAACAATTTGCCCACCGTTTAAACCAGCCTCGGGACCAATATCGATTATATGATCTGAGTTTTCCATTGTCTCAATATCATGCTCTACTACGATAACGGTGTTACCTAAATCTCTTAATTTTTTTAGAGCTTTGATTAATTTCTTATTATCTCTTTGATGTAAACCAATTGAAGGCTCATCCAAAACATATAAAACGCCTGTAAGTCCTGAACCAATCTGTGAAGCTAATCTAATTCTCTGAGCCTCACCTCCAGACAAAGTTCCTGACTCTCTTGATAAAGTCAAATAATTCAATCCTACATTTAAAAGAAAGTTAAGCCTTTCATTAATTTCTTTTAAAATATGCTGAGCGATTTTGTTTTCACGATCAGATAATACACTTTGTAAATTTTCAAACCATTTTTGAGCCTCATCAATTGATTTTTCTGTGACTTCACTGATATTCATAGAATTAATTTTTACACACAACGCCTCATCTTTAAGCCTCATACCTTTACATTTTTCACAGTCTGTCTCACTTTGATACTGTGATATTTCTTCTCTTTTCCACTCACTGTCAGTTTCTAAATAACGCCTCTCAAGATTATTTACCACTCCTTCAAAAGTTTTTTTTGTTGTATAAGCCTCATAGCCATCATCATAAGAAAACTTTATCTCTTCCTCGTCCGAACCATATAAAATTATATCTTGAACCTTTTTCGGGATTTTTTTCCATGGATCTGTTATTTCAATTTTATAGTGTCTGGCTATAGAGGCTAAAGTTTGTGCATAATAAAGAGAAGTTGATTTAGCCCAAGGCTCTATAACCCCGTCCTGAAGACTTTTTTTTGGATCAGAAATAACCAAGTTAGGATCAACATTAAGATTATGTCCAATTCCCTCACATTCTTCACAAGCACCATATGGAGAGTTGAATGAAAAAAGTCTAGGTTCAATTTCTTCAATTGTAAAACCACTTTCTGGACATGAAAATTTGGAGGAAAAAGTTATAGTTTCCCTTTTTCTAAATTTTTTAGGCAATGTTTCATTCTCATATTCAACAACAAGCAATCCATTAGAGAGATTTACAGCTGTTTCAACACTGTCAGCTAATCTATTTCCGAGACTAGAATTAAGAATAACTCTATCTACAATTATCGATATTTCGTGTTTGATTTTCTTATTTAAGTTTGGAAATTCATCAATATTAAGATATTTTCCATCTACTTTAATTTTAGTAAAACCTCGTTTTTTGAAATTTAGAATCTCTTTTTTATATTCTCCTTTTCTTCCTCTAACTATCGGAGCAAGGAGATATATAGTGCTATCTTTTGGTAATTTTTTAATTTTATCAACCATTTCACTTATTGGTTGCGATACAATAGGTTTACCAGTAAATGGAGAATAAGGAACTCCAACTCTTGCAAAAAGAACTCTCATATAGTCGTAAATCTCTGTAACAGTTGCTACAGTTGACCTAGGATTTTTTGAAGTATTTTTTTGCTCAATAGATATTGCCGGACTTAATCCCTCAATAAAATCAACTTTAGGTTTTTTCATTTTATCAAGGAATTGTCTGGCATAGGACGATAGGCTTTCCACGTACCTTCTTTGTCCCTCAGCGTAAATAGTATCAAAAGCTAAAGATGATTTCCCTGATCCAGAAAGTCCAGTTATGACTACTAATTTCTCTTTTGGGATTTCAAGAGAGACATTTTTTAGGTTGTGTTCTTTAGCGCCTTTTACAACGATTTTTTTCAACATTTTTTTTCCTTAGAATAACATACACCTTATAATTATTTGGTAATTATGATATAAATAATTACTTTAATAAATAAATATTCAAAATTTATTCAAAATTATTATGGCTGGAAGTTTAAATAAAGTACAATTAATAGGTCGTTTAGGCGCAGATCCTGAAATAAAACAGATGGTTAATGGGAAAAGTGTTGCTAGATTGAGCATTGCGACAAGTCAAAGTTGGAAAGACAAATCTAGCGGGGAAAGAAAAGAGAAAACAGAGTGGCACAGAGTTGTAATTTTCAATGAAGGCTTAGTTAACGTTGTTCAACAATATGTTAAAAAAGGTGCGAATGTATATGTTGAGGGCCAATTGAGTACTAGAAAATGGAAAGATGAAGCAACAGGCCAAGATAAGTATTCAACAGAAATTGTCCTTCAAGGATATAACTCAAGTTTAACAATGTTAGATAGCAGGGGCAGTAATGGTAATTCTAATCTCGTATCTGAAAATAAAAGTTCATTACCTAACGAAAACCTAAATCAAGATAGTTCTGATTTAGATGATGAAATTCCTTTTTAAATTTCATGGAAAAAAATACCGTAGAGAACAATAAATCTTTTAAACCTATTTTTGTGCAAGATGAAATGAGCTCATCTTACCTATCTTATGCTATGAGCGTAATAGTAAGTAGAGCTTTGCCAGATGTTCGAGATGGATTAAAACCTGTACATAGAAGAATTATCTACGCTATGTATAAAGGTGGTTATGATTGGTCAAAACCATTTAGAAAGTCCGCACGTATAGTAGGAGATGTAATAGGTAAATATCATCCACATGGAGATCAATCAGTTTATGATGCATTAGTAAGATTAGTTCAAGATTTTTCCATGAGTGTACCTTTAATATCCGGACAAGGTAATTTTGGCTCCATAGATGGAGATCCTCCAGCAGCAATGAGATATACCGAAACAAAATTAGGCAGGATTGCACAATTTTTAACTGAAGATTTAGAAAAAAATACAGTGAAATATAGAAGTAATTATGATGAAACAGAAAAAGAACCCGAAGTTTTACCATCTCAGTACCCAAACATTTTAGTTAATGGAGCAGGAGGTATTGCTGTAGGTATGGCAACAAGTATCCCTCCACATAACTTGGGTGAAGTTATCAATGGAACAATTGCTTACATTAACAATAAAGAAATTACGATTGGTCAATTAATGAAACACGTGCCTGGTCCAGATTTTCCAACAGGAGGAATTATAATTGGAAAAGATATAATTAAACAAGGATATAATAAAGGAAGAGGATCTTTTAAAATTAGAGGTGAGATTGATCTAGAAGAAAAAAAAGGTGGCAGAGAAACATTAATTATTAAATCTATCCCTTATCAAGTAAATAAATCAATTTTAATTGAAAAAATTGCTCAGTTAGTAAGAGACAAAAAAATTGAGGGTATCAGAGACATAAGAGATGAATCAAACAGGGAAGGCATCCGTGTAGTTATTGAATTAAGGAAGGGCATAGAACCAGAGACAATAAGAAGGCAATTATTTAAGCTAACAAATATAGAGAGTTCTTTTGGATTCAATACACTTGCAATAGTAAATAACAAACCAAAAATTTTAAACTTAAAAGAATTTATTTCTGAATTTCTAAAATTCAGAGAAGATACAGTTATAAAAAGAATAAAATTTGATCTAAAAAGGGCAGAGGAGCGAGCTCATATTTTAATTGGTATAGCAACAGCGGTTGAAAATATTGATGAAGTGATAAAAATTATCAAGAATTCAAAAGACTCCGAAGTAGCAAAAAAAAATCTTTTATCAAAAAAATGGAAAATAAAAAAAAGTATAAAACTAATTTCATTAATCGAAAAAAAGAAAAATTTAACAAGCTACTCTTTATCTAACGAACAAGTTATTGCAATTTTAGAACTTAGATTACAAAAATTAACTGCATATGGAATTGGAGAAATTGAAAATGAAATAAATAAACTGTCTGAATTAATTGTGGAATACAATAGAATTATTAATTCTAAAAAAGCTCTTTATAAATTAATTATTGAAGAGTTGGAAAATATAAAAGATAAATTTTCAACCCCGAGAAGGACTAAGATTATCGATGCAGTTCTTAACTATAATATAGAAGAGACTATACAAAAAGAGTCAGTAGTCATAAGTATAACAAATCAAGGTTATATAAAACGTAGCCCTCTAAGCTCTTTAAAAGCTCAAAAGAGAGGTGGAAAAGGAAAAACAGGAATCTCTACTAGAGAAGAGGATTTTGTTGTTCAAATATTTACAGCTAATACACATACCCCAGTTCTCTTTTTTTCAACACAAGGTTTAGTATACAAAATAAAAGCGCATAAAATACCCGAAGGAACCGCAGCCTCTAAAGGAAAGTCTATTTTTAACATTTTGCCTCTTAAGAGTCATCACTCTATTAGCTCAATAATGCCTTTACCGGAAGATGAGGCGGAGTGGAAAAATTTGATGATAGTTTTTGCTACTGCTAAAGGCAATATTAGAAAAAATACTTTAGAAGATTTTGTTAATATAAATAATAGCGGAAAAATTGCCATGAAATTAGATCAAGATGATCGAATTATAGGCGTAAAAATTTGCAGGGATGATCAAGACATATTATTAAGCACTCAATTTGGCAAATGTATTAGATTTAAATCTAAAAAATTGAGGTTATTTAAGGGAAGAGCGTCTAAAGGTATAAAAGGAATTCAATTAAGTGATAAGGATAAAGTTATTTCTGTATCAATATTAGATAATAGTAAGATTGATACAAAAACAATTATTAAGGATAAAAAGATTAAAAGTGGTGTAGATAAATTTATCTTATCGGTTTCAGAAAATGGCTATGGCAAAAGATCATCTTATTTGGATTACAGAGTTACAAATAGAGGAGGTAAAGGGATAATAGGAATAATTAACTCACCAAGAAACGGGAATATTTCTTCATCATTAGTTGTAAATGAGACAGATGAGATAATCTTGTCAACTGACAAAGGCAGTATAATGCGTTGTGCTGTTAAAGAAATTAGAGTCGCAGGTCGTAACACTCAAGGCGTAAGAATAAAAAAATTATCTGGTAGTGAAAAAGTAGTTTCTGTGATTAAAATTGAAGATAATATACAATAAAATGAACACTGCTATTTATCCAGGCACCTTTGACCCAATTACATACGGCCACATTGATGTCATTAAAAAATCATTAAACGTATTTGATAGAGTAATTGTAGCCACTACAGATAATATAAATAAGAATTACCATTTTTCTATTGAAGATAGATTAAGCATTATTAGGAATTCTTTGTTTAAGGACCTAAAATTAAGTAAAAATAAAATTAAAGTTATATCTTTTGATGATCTTACGATTGATGTTTGCCAAAAATATAAAGCTAATACGATAATACGTGGCTTAAGAGCGGTTTCGGATTTTGAATATGAGTTTCAATTAGCAGGAATGAATAAAAAGCTTAATTCAAAAATTGAAACAATGTTTTTAATGTCTGATGTTGAAAACCAAATTATTTCATCAAAATTTGTAAAAGAAATTGCAAGTTTAGGTGGAAATATAGATCGATTTGTCACGCGGTCTACTGTTAAGATGCTAAAAAACAAAATCCTATGAAAAAAATTATCTATTTATTTATCTTGTTTTTTAGTTTAGAAAATAAAGATATTTTTGCACAAAATAATCTTATGATCTTAAAACTATCTTACGGTGATGTTGAAATAGAGCTTTTTCCGGACAAAGCTCCAAATCATGTAAAAAGATTTACAGAATTAGCGAAAAATGGAAAATATGATGGTGTGGTTTTTCATAGAGTTATAGATGGTTTCATGGCTCAAACTGGAGATGTGAAATTTGGAAATTCAAATAATCCAAACTTTAATTTGTCTCTAGCAGGCACAGGTGGTTCGGATTTGCCAGATCTTAAAGCTGAATTTAATGATATAGCGCATACACGAGGAATACTTTCGGCGGCAAGGTCAGCTAATCCAGATAGTGCTAATAGCCAATTTTTTATTTGTTTTGACTCTGCGCCTCATTTAGACAGACAATATTCAGCTTTCGGTAAAGTTGTAAAAGGAATGGAATTTATTGACATGATTAAAAAAGGAGATCCTAACAGTGGTGCAGTTCCAAATCCTGATAAAATAATTTCAATTAAATCAAAATAATATTAAATGTTAAGCAATGATTTCTCATTTGAGTTAATAACTCAGAGTGACAGAGCTAGACTTGGTAAAATTATTACACCGAAAGGTTCAATCGATACACCAGCTTTTATGCCTGTTGGCACTCAAGGAACTGTTAAAGGAATATTTACAGACGATATATTAAAAACAAATACCCAAATTATTTTAGGTAACACATATCATTTGCTACTTAGGCCAGGAATAGAAATACTTGGTAAATTCAAAGGTCTGCATAATTTTATGAATTGGAATAAACCAATACTTACTGACTCCGGGGGTTATCAAATTATGTCTTTATCAAAATTTAATAAAATAGATTTAAAAGTAGGAGCGATTTTTAGATCACACTTAGATGGAAAAAAGATTATCTTAAGCCCAGAGAAAAGTATTCAAGTACAAAAAACAATTAATTCTGATATTATCATGGTGTTAGATGAATGCCCAAAGCTTACATCAGATAAAAAAGTTTTATCTAAAGCAATTGACGTTTCAACTAATTGGGCTAAAAGGAGTAAAATTGAATTTGGAAATGATAAATCAAAGGCTTTATTTGGTATTGCTCAAGGGGGTTTATATAAAGATCTGAGAATTGAAAGTATAGAAAAGCTAATTGAAATTGATTTTAACGGATATGCTATGGGTGGTTTAGCAGTAGGTGAAAAACAAGAAGATATGTTTAAGATTTTAAATGAAACCACTAATTATCTTCCAAAAGATAAACCAAGATATTTGATGGGTGTTGGCACTCCATCAGATATACTTGGAGCAGTGAAAGAGGGTATAGATATGTTTGATTGTGTAATGCCTACAAGATCCGGTAGAACAGGGTTAGCGTTTACATGGAAAGGCAAACTAAATTTAAAAAACTCCAAGTATCAAAATGATATGTCACCTTTAGACGAAAATTGTCAAATTAGAGAATTGCACAAATATTCAAAAAGTTATTTAAATCATCTCATTAAATCTAATGAAATGATGGCATCAATGCTTATTTCATTACATAATATATATTTTTATCAACAATTTATGCGCGAAATT
>MDTG01415848.1_pt1 | contig 10988 bp, 9 predicted proteins | sample 811421 | NCBI WGS metagenome assembly MDTG01 (sample SAMN05326645, study PRJNA326480) | marine metagenome | isolation source: seawater | place: Pacific Ocean: South East | collected 2011 | reverse complement strand
GTAATTATTTATTAAGCATATATTATGAAAAATTTAAAATTGGTTATTCTATTTTAGACTATTCTACAGGCAGTTTCTTTACGGGTGAAAGTGAAATAAAATTTTTATCAGATATTATACGAAAATATAATATAAAAGAAATTTTAATTTCAGAGCATCAAAAATCTTTTTTTAATTTAAATGATAAGAATATTATAACTACATATCCTAGATGGATGTCTGAATATAGTTCTTGTTATGAAAAATTAATTGAACATTTTAAAATAAATTCTTTAAAGGGATATGGAATTGATAAAGATAAACTATCTATTATTTCATCAGGTGCAACAATTTTTTATTTAGAAAATAATTTTTTTGGACGCATAAAACATATATGTTCAATTTCAAAAATTATTAATTCAGATTTTATGAAATTAGATTCCTTTACAATTAGAAACTTAGAGATATTTAAATCAATTTATGATAATTCAACCAAAAATACTTTAATTAATGTTATCGATAATACATCGACATCTATGGGTAGTAGATTATTAAAAAATCATATAATTAAACCATTAACAAATTTAAAAAATATTAATAGAAGATTAACATGTGTAGAAGAATTAGTTGAAAATATTAGTTTTCATAATAAACTAAAAAATTATTTAACTGAAATTTTCGATATTGAAAGAATCGTAGGTAGAATTGCATCTAATAAGGCTAATCCAAAAGATTTGATAAATTTATCTAAATCTTTAAATATTTTAAATTTAATAATTGATAATAAAATAAAGAATACAGAAGCTATTAATAGATTACTAAATAAATCAAAAAAATCAATAAATATAACAAAAAAAATAAATAATAATATAAATCAAGATGCACCAATAGATATTAAAAAGGGAGGATTTATTAAAGATGGTGTTTCATTAGATCTAGATGAGTTTAGAAAAATTTCAAAAAATGCAAATAAATGGCTAGTAGATTATCAAGAAAAATTAAAGACTGATACAGGAATATCTAGTTTGAAAATTGGATTTAACAAAGTTTTTGGGTATTTTATTGATGTAACAAAAACACATGTAGATAAGGTCCCTGAATATTTTATTAGAAAACAGACTTTAACTAATAGTGAGAGATATTTTACTACTGAGTTAAAAGAATATGAAGATAAGATTTTATCATCAACAGAAAAAATCAAAGCAATTGAAATTGAAATATTTAAAGAAATAGTAACTTATATAGTTAACAAAATAGATATAATACAATTCAATGCAAATATTATAGCAAGGCTTGATGTTATATCCTCTCATGCTCAAACAGCAAATAAATTTAATTATATAAAGCCTGATTTTAGTAATAAATCTAATATGATAAAATTGGAAAATTCAAGGCATCCTGTAGTAGAATCTTTATTACCGCCTGGAGAGAGATTTGTGCCTAATGATTTATTAATTGATAATAATAAACATCAAATTGCAATTATAACTGGTCCTAATATGGCAGGTAAAAGTACTTTTTTAAGACAGATTGGAATAATTTCCATTTTAGGTCAAATAGGTTCTTTTGTCCCATGTTCAAAAGCAAAAATATGTGTTGTAGATCAGTTGTTTACGAGAGTTGGAGCAAGTGATAATTTATCATCAGGTGAATCCACTTTTTTAGTTGAAATGAATGAAACAGCAGCTATTTTAAATAATGCAACAAAGAATAGTTTAATATTACTTGATGAAATTGGAAGAGGCACATCAACTTTTGATGGTCTATCTATCGCATGGGCAATTATTGAATATTTACATAATAATCCGGAAATTAAGGCTAAAACACTTTTTGCATCTCATTACCATGAATTAATCGATTTAGTAAATGAATTACCTAATGCATTTAACTTAAATGTTTCTGTTGAAGAGCATGATGATCGAATTATATTTTTAAGAAAAATAAAAAATGGAGGTGCTAGTAAAAGTTATGGAATTAATGTGGCTAAAATGGCTGGAGTTCCCCAAAGTATTTTAATTAGAGCAAATGAATTATTAAAAAAATTTACGGATACAAATATTGAAAATAGTATTAATGTTGAAACTGAATATATTGATATAAAACAATTGCAAATTTTTAATAATAATGAGAGTATTATAGATGAATTAAAAAGAATTAATATTAATGATTTGAAACCTATTGATGCCTTGAATATTATAAATGAATTAAAAAATAGACTTCATGAGAAATAAATTTATATTATTATTATTATTAAATTTATTTTTTTGTATTGATTATTCTAATAATATTTATTCTATTTCTTCAAGTTCAAGAAATGCTGCACTCGGGAGTTTGAAAATTAGTTCCGGTAATATTTCTTCAGTTTTTGATGCTCCTTTAGAAAAAAATGAAAATAATTTTTATTTTTCATATAGCAATGAATTTAATGGATATATAGATTTATTCCATTTAGGATATGGTTTTAATTTTAAGCCAAATATGATTATTGGATTTGGTTTAGTTTTCAGAGGAATTGGTGAAGGTTTCTATACCTCTGATGCGTGGAATGATGATGGAAATGGTTATATTGAAATTGAAGAAATTGATTACAATCAAATAAACAGCTTTAGCGATAATGAGTTAGGATTATTGATTTCATTTAATAAAATATTTAATAAAAATTCAATTTTATGTTATAAAGTCAAACCTAATTATCATGCAATTGGGAGTTATAATGCATTTGGTTTAAGTTTTGATATTAGCTACTATAAACGTTTAAATAATAATTCTTTTTTAATCGGTATTAATGATGTCTTTTCCCAAAAAAAATGGAATTATTCACATACCGAAAAATTTGAAAGAAGGTTTTTTTTTAATTATATGTATAACTTTAAAAAGGTATTATTTTCTTTTGAATTTGATAACTTATCAAATTATAAGGCTGGAATTGAATACAAGGTTATCGAATTACTATCATTGAGATTGGGAAATAGTAATTCAAATTTATCACTTGGATTTGGATTTAATACTGAATTTATAGATATTGATTATGCATTTATTTTAAATAATGAATTATTCATTGATGAATCTCATAAAATAGATTTTATTTTTAAGTTTAAAAATAATTCTTAAAATGCTTGGAAAAGAATTATGATTTAATTAAAATGTGTCCTCTATAATTTTAATTTAATATGGAAATTATTAATGTTGAATAGTATGACTGGCTTTGGAAGAGCAGAAGAACAGCACAAAAACTATCATTTGCAGGTTGAAATTAAATCTCTAAATAGTAAATATTTTGATCTGGTATCTAAATATGATGAGTCAATTAGCGCTTTTGAAAATGAAATTACTCAATTAATTAAAAATAAATGTGAAAGGGGTAAAATTTTTTTAAATATAAAATTTGTCAAGCTATATGAAGGTGAAAATAAAGTTGAAATTGATAAGAATAAAGTAAAGCATTATATGAATAAGGTTAATACTCTTAAAAAAATACTTAAAACGAACCAAGATGTATCATTAACTCACATTCTTAATCTACCTGGTATTTTTAAAGAAAAAAATTTTTTTGAAAAAAATAGCAACAAAAAAAAGTTATTTAAATCAATAAATGATGCTCTTAATGATCTTTTAAAACATAGAAGAAAAGAAGGAAGCAATATTGAAAAGGATTTAATCAAAAAAGTTTCTGATGTGAAAAAGAAAGTCACTTTTATTGATAAGATGGCTAGAAATAATATTAATCTTGATATAAAAAGTTATAATAAAAGAATTAATAAAATTGTAGGTAAAATTGACATTGATAAGGATAGAGTTTATCAAGAAATAGCAATAATAATGGAAAAAAAAGTTATTGATGAAGAAATTATTAGGATTAAAAGCCATCTTGAACTATTATTATCACTAATCAAAAACAAATATAATACAGGAAAAAAAATAAATTTTATTTTACAAGAAATTCATAGAGAAATTAATACTATAGGATCAAAATCTGATAATATTAAGATTAGTCATACAGTTGTTGAATTGAAAACTATCATTGAAAAAATTAAGGAACAAATACAAAACATATTATGAAAAAAGGTAAGTTAGTAATTTTATCAGCACCATCTGGAACTGGGAAAACAACAATTTGCAAGGAATTATTAAAAAGAAATCCAAAATGGAAGTTTTCTGTTTCTGCAACAACGCGTGAGAAGAGAAAGGGTGAAATAAATGGAAAGGATTATATCTTTATGAGTTTAAAAGAATTTGAACATAAAGAAAATTTTGGAGAATTTTTAGAGTGGGAATTTGTTCATGGTAATAGATATGCTACCCCTATTGAACCCCTAGAAGATGCAATAGAAAAAAATAGTGTGATGTTATTTGATATTGATGTTAAAGGTAGCATGAGCATTATTGAAGAGTTTGGAGAAGATGTTTTATCTATTTTTATTGAGCCGCCAGGTTTTGATAAAGAAGAAAAAATAGAAACTCTTATGAATAGATTGAAAAATAGAGATAACTCTGAAACTCTTATAAAACAAAGATTAAAGAGATTTGATACTGAAATGAGTTATAAAGAGAAATTTGATTGTCATTTTACTAATGATAATTTTGAAAAAACTACAGATAAAATAGAGAAAAAAATAAAGGAACAATTAAAATGAATGTTGGACCATTGCCATTAAATGAATTATTAAAGAAAGAGTCTGAATTTAAAAATATACTTATCATTGCTAAAAGATCAAGAGATATCATTGAATCAAGATTTGAATCTATTAAAGTAGAAGAAGATATCGAGGATTCTGATCAGCTTACAGATGTACATGATGAAGTAGATTTAGATTTTGATGAGCCTAAACCAATAGTTGTAGCATTGCAAGAATTTAAAGATGATGAAATTGATTGGAGAAATATAGATAACGAATTAGATAATGATTAATTCTTTAAGTCTTTATTTTTCTCAATATCAAGAATTGTTTGGTAATGATTTATTTATTAAGAATAAAAAAAATAAAAATAAAAGAAAGCTATTAAATAATTTGATATCTTCAATTATTGAATCAAGTCACAAGAGTCATTTTGATAAAGATTTATTAAATAATTTATTTACTAATATTAAGTCATGTGATAATTTTTTGTCAAATAATAATGATGTGAACTTTGTCTTTGGAATGGGAGATGTCAATTCTGACATAGTTTTTATTAGTGAATCACCAGGTTGTTTAAATAATCCTCAAGAATTACTTTTTTTAGGTGATACAAGTAAATTATTTGATAAAATTTTAAGCGCGGTTAATTTGAAAATTGAAAATATATATTTATTAAATATTCTTAAAACTAATTTAACAAATGAACCAAAATCTAATAGAAATGATAGTTATGCTAGTGATTTGAAAAATTATATATATGAAAATTTGCAGCTAGTAAAACCAAAAGTAATAATTTTTTTAGGAGATTCTGTTTTAAAAAAAATATTTAAAATAGAAAATAATTTTGAGGATATAAGAAAAAAGGTTTTTAAATTTCAAAATATTGATTGTCTTGTGACTTATCATCCAGATATGTTAATTAGGAAAAATGAATTAAAAAAAAATGCATGGGAAGATTTTAAAATTGTAAGAGATAACTATTTAAATGACAAATAAAAACAAACAAGAAGCAAGAGCTATACCATTTTCAGAAGAAGCTGAAATGGGTGTTTTAGGAAGTATTTTAATTGATCCTGAATCAGCTAATAAATCTATGCAGTTATTAAAGATTTTAGATTTTTATGATACTAAGCATCAATTTATTTATGAAGGAATTATTGAATTATTCAATAAAAATAAAAATATTGATTATATATCATTAATAGATCAATTAAAAAAAGGTGATAATTTAGAAGATTCTGGTGGCGCTCATTATATTACCGGATTGACAAATAGCGCACCATCTGCGATGAACATCGAATATTATGCTAATATTGTTAAAGAAAAGTCAGTTTTAAGAAATATTATTAAAGTTGGACAATCACTTAGAGATGAAGCATATGCTGATACAGATGAGGTTGATACTATTTTAGATAAAGCTGAACAGAATCTTTTTACTTTGACTCAAGATTCTCAAAAAAAACAATTTGAGAATATAGGACCGATTCTTGAAGATGTTCTTGATAATTGGGGTAGTAGAAAATCTGGAGCATTAACAGGTGTTGGATCTGGTTTTTTTGAATTGGATAATCTTTTAACAGGTTTTCAGAAATCTGACTTAATAATATTGGCCGGAAGACCATCTATGGGAAAAACAGCTTTAGCATTAAATCTTGCAAGAAATGCTTCTATTGATTATAATTTAAAAGTTGGTTTTTTTAGTTTAGAGATGTCAAGCAAGCAGCTTGTAGAAAGATTGGTCACATCAGAGGGTAAAGTTGATAGTCATGCAGTTAGAACTGGAAGACTGCCTAAGCATAAATGGAAAAATATATCAGACGCAGCTGGAATATTATCAGGATCCGAAATATTTATTGATGATTCTGCTGATTTAAATATAATGGAGTTAAGAGCAAAAGCTAGGCATTTAAAGGCAGAAAAAAATGTTGATATTCTTTTTGTGGATTATATTCAACTGTTAAATGCTTCTCAAAGAATGGAAAGTCGACAGCAAGAAATTTCATTTATTTCAAGATCTTTAAAGGCTCTAGCTAAAGAACTAGATATTCCAATTGTCTGTTTATCTCAATTATCTAGAGCGGTAGAATCAAGAACTGATCATAGGCCTATTATGTCAGATTTAAGAGAAAGTGGTGCTATAGAACAAGATGCAGATGTTGTTTTGTTTATTTACAGGAAATATGTTTATTCAAAAGAAGAAGAAGATAGAAGCTTAGGTGAAATAATAGTTGCAAAACATCGTAACGGACCAACAGGAGTTGTGAAAATTTCTTTTGTTGATAAATATGCAAAATTTGATAATCTGGATGCAGTACATGAAGATTATCAAATTCCTTCATAAAATAATATTGTTATGGTTTTAGATATAATTAAAAAATATCTAACAAATTCTAAAAGTAAATATCCCAATGGTTTTGAAAGAATTCTGGAATCATTTCCTTCTGATTATAATTTAAATCAAGAAAATATAGAATTTATTTGGAAAGCATATCAATTTGGCGATGATGCTCATAAAGATCAAAAAAGAAAATCTGGTGAGCCATATTTTAATCATTGCGTTGAAGTTGGCATACAACTTGCTAAATGGAATATGGATTTAGATACTATAATTGCAGGTATACTTCATGATACAATTGAAGATACAGCTGTTACTAAAAATGATTTAAAGAAAAATTTTAATGAAGATATTAGTAATTTAGTTTTTGGTGTTTCAAAATTATCTGGAATTAAATTTAATAACTCCGAACATAGACAAGCTGAGAATTTAATGAAAATGTTTTTATCTGTTGCTAAAGATTTGAGAGTAATAATAATTAAATTTTCAGATAGATTGCACAATATGAAAACATTGAATCATCTTCCCCAAAACAAACGTGAAAGAATAGCTAATGAAACGCGAGAAGTTTATGCTCCTTTAGCTCATAGATTAGGAATGAATGAGCTGAAAATGAAGTATGAAAATTTAATTCTTGAAATTCTGAATCCGGATATATTTAAAACGATTAAAACTAAAATTAATGCAACTAGTAAAAAAAGAAAAAAATATATTGATGATTTTTCATATCCGATAAAAGTAGCATTAAAAGATTTTGAAATTTCTGCTGATATAAAAGGTAGGGCTAAACATTATTATTCAATTTATAGAAAAATGGAAACTAAATCAAAAAAATTTGATGAGCTATTTGATTTATTAGCTATAAGAATAATAGTAAGTAAAGTTGAAGAATGTTATGCTGTGTTAGGGATAATCCATCAGCTATATACACCTATGCAAGAAAGATTTAAAGATTATATTGCAACGCCTAAAAGTAATGGATATCAGTCAATTCATACAACGGTCTTTGGTAGAGAGGGAAAAGTTTTTGAAATTCAAATTCGTACAACAGAAATGGATCAACTTGCAGAGGTAGGTGTTGCAGCTCATTGGATATATAAAGAAAATCAAAGTGAAGTAAGTAATATAAGGATGGATAGTTATATCAAGTGGCTTCGTGATTTAGTAGATATTATTCAATCAGAAGAGAGAGATCCTAATGAATTATTAGAACTTCTTAAAATAGATTTATTTCAAGATGAGATTTTTGTTTTTACACCAAATGGTGATGTATATGAATTGAAGCAAGGTTCTACACCTATTGATTTTGCTTTTGCTATTCATACACAAATTGGTCTTAAATATTCAGGCGCAAAGATAAATGGAAAAATTGTTCAGTTAAATTCTGAGATTAAAAATGGTGATACCGTTGAAATTATAACGTCTGCTAAACAAAAACCTAATCAGGCGTGGCTCAAAATTGTAAAATCATCTAAAGCAATCACGCATATTAAAAGAGTTTTAAAGAAAGAGCAAGAAAATAAGAGTATTGAACTTGGAAAAGAAATTTTAGAAAAAGCGCTTAGAAAAATTAAAAAATTAAAATTTATTAAAATTATAAATTCTGAGCCTGAAAAAATGGGCTATAATAATAGTGATTTAATTTATTCTAATCTTGCAAAAGGAAAGTATACAATTAAAGAAATTTTTGAAAAATATGACCTTGTAGTAGATGAAAGTAAGTTTAGTCCTAATAACAGCGAAGAGTCCTTAACTCAAAAATTTCTTCGAAAAGCTCGAGGTGCAGCTAAGGGAGTTAAGGTTGATGGTATATCTAATGCAATGATTGTTTTTCCTAAATGTTGCAGCCCTATACCGGGTGATGATATAATCGGCTATATAACTAGGGGTAAAGGTGTTTCTATTCATAGAAATAATTGTAATAATATAAATGTTGGTGATAATGAAAATAGATTTATTGATGTTGAATGGGATTTTGGTAGTAAAAATCCATTTATGGTGAGACTGAAGATTTCATTTGAAGATAGGAAGCATCTTTTAAAAGATTTAACTGAATCAACTTCTTCATTAGATATAAATATTAAAAGTGTTGATATCAGTGCAGAAGATGGTGTCGCAACATGTTTGTTAATTGTTGAAGTTAAGAATATTAAGGAATTAAATAATTTGAAAAATAAAATAATAGCAGCAGTTAATCCTATAAAAATTCAAAGGGTTTAATATGAAAAAAATAACTTATAATAGAAAAGACTTAATTAGAAAATTATCTTATAAAATTAATATGAATAGAAATGATTCTAAAATTATAGTTGATTGTTTTTTAGATGTTTTAAAGGATCTACTATTAGATGACAAAAGTTTGAGTAGAATTGAATTGAGAAATTTTGGTGTTTTTGATGTTATTGTTTCAGAGGAAAGATCTAACGCAAGAAATCCAAAGACTAAAAAAACAGTAGTAATCCCCAAAAGGAAGAAATTAATTTTCAAACCTTCTAAAAACATCAATAAAATTTTACATATGGAAAAATTTTGAAAAGAATTTTAGGTTTAGATCATGGTGACAGGCGAATTGGGCTAGCTTTATCAGATCCTTTACAAATTATTGCTAAGCCATTTAAGACACTTGATTTATTAAATCATAAAAATATTTTTAAAACTATAAATGATATTGTGATTGAGAATAATATAGAATCAATCGTTGTGGGTTACCCCTTAACCTTACAAAATGATTTATCAATTCAAACTGAAAAAGTTTTGAAATTCGTTACAGAACTTAAGAAAAATGTTTCAATTGATGTGTCTTTGTATGATGAGAGATTATCATCTAATATTGCAAAAAAATCATTGATTTCACAAGGTATTAAGACAGGCCATAATAAAGATGAAATAGATAAAACTGCGGCTGCAGTATTTCTTCAAAATTATTTAGATGAACAAAAATAATAATTTATTATTCGTTGTATTATCAGCTCTACTAGTTGGCTTATCGCAGCATAATATTTATTGTGGTTTTTTTTCTTGGTTCGGTTTTATCCCCTTTTTACATGTTTTAAAAACTGAAAAACAATTTAAAAAATTACTTATTTTTTCTTTGATATGGGGTTTTTTATACAATTTAGTTGTTATTTTTTGGCTATCAATGAATGTTGGTACTAATGTAGTTGTTGCTTTCATTACTATGCTGTTATCTGTTTTGATTATGAGTTTTAATTCTGTATTTGTTTTATTGTTATGGCATAGGATTAAAAAGTTCTTTTTTAAAGATAGTTTAATTTTATTTCCCATTATTTGGGTAACTGTAGAGTTTTTAAGATCTTATGGACTTCTAGGTTTCCCTTGGACTTCTATTGCAAATAGTCAATTAGATTATCTTTATCTTATTCAAAATGCTGAAATAGTTGGTATTTATGGGATTTCATTTTGGGTTTTATCTGTCAATGTATTATTATATAATTTATTTATTAATAAATATGAATTTAAAAAAGTTGTCTTTGTTTTTAGCTTTATAATTTCACCATGGATCACTGGTTATTATTTATATTTATCTGTAAATGATTCCTATGGGATTAAATATTCCTCATTAGAAGTAACATTGATTCAGCCAAATGTCAATTTAGAAAGTAAAAGAAATATTAATCTTAAATATGATAACTTAGAAAATTTAATAATAAATTCTCGTGAAGCTGTTAAAGATAATTCTAAATTAATTGTTTGGCCTGAATCTGCAGTGCCTTTTCATAGATTGCAATTTTCAAGTCAAAGAAAAGAAATAGTCGAAAGAGTTTTAAATGATAATGATTCATATATATTATCTGGAAATATAATTAAACAAAATTTAGATGTTTTTAATTCAAGCATTCTTTTTAATAAAGAAAAAGTTGTAGATGTTTATAATAAAAGATTGCCAGTTCCACTTGCTGAGCACGTACCATTATCATCAGTTTTTCCAAGTTTGAAATATTTGAATATTGGTTCATCTAATTTCAGCAAAGGAAAAAATGATGTTGTTTATGAAATTGATGATTTTAAATTTTCAAGTTTAATTTGTTTTGAGT
>MDTG01240624.1_pt1 | contig 10988 bp, 9 predicted proteins | sample 811421 | NCBI WGS metagenome assembly MDTG01 (sample SAMN05326645, study PRJNA326480) | marine metagenome | isolation source: seawater | place: Pacific Ocean: South East | collected 2011 | reverse complement strand
ATTTATCCCGGAGCGCAAAAAAAGAAGAAGAAGAAGAAGAAGAAGAAGGAAAGGAAAGGGAAGGGAAGCTATGGACGAAACGTCGTTCGAGGAATTCTACGCGACCGTGGAATCGAAAGCAACCTCGGACCAGAAGATCGCGCGGGTGCGCGAGCGCACGAAGATTGGACGATTCGCGATTACCTGCAAACAAACGGGAGAGATTATACCACTGGTAAACTTTTCAAACTTGAGAGAAGAACTGGCGGAGATTTTGGGACCACACCTCGTGGATTGGGAAGATGAAGGGAAGAGAGAGCTGCTGTTTCGAAACTGTAAACCGTGGGAGAGAGAGGATTTGACTAAAACAATAGAAAGAGCAATTAAACAGAAAGGCGAGAACGACCATTATTATCGTCAACGAGAAAAAGAAGCGCAGAAGACGCAGACGTACGAAGCGCCAGCACAGGAAAACCCGTTCAGTAAATACGATCAACACGGCCACGTCGACATGCCTGTCCTGTCCCAAAAGAGCGGAGGTGGAGAAGGTGAAGAAGCCGTGAAAAGAGACTTGGTCATCAAGGCCTCGAACAGGCATAACGAGAATAACGATGAGACCAAAATTTTTTCCTTTAACATGGAATGGGTGGACATGAATAACGACGTGGGTAAACCGACTGTCGAAGATTCGGTGTGGACGAAGAAGAAAACGCCCATGCAACGGTTGCGCGATACGAAATGGTTACCTCCCGCCTTGGCTGATAAAGGTGTCACCGAGAATGACTATTTCCATTTGTGCAACATACTCATCAGCGCGTATGATAAATTACCATTTCGAAACTGCCGATGCGGACCGGGTATGGCCGAGTTTACTTATTTTTGTTGCCCGTTCGGTCCGGTTTGTTTTGTTCTTCAAATCATGAACCCTGTAACGTGGGTGCTTTATAAACCGTACGATGATGACATATATGGACGCGTGTTGCCGAGCGCGAACGAGATTCTACGCAAATATAATTTAGAAGCGAAGAGAAACGTTTTCGACAAAGCCGTCTTTATCGTCGAAAATGAAGAACAAACTAATGTAGCAATACCTCAACAAACTAGATTACCTCAACACAATATAGTGTATCCTACTGTATAACAACATATATCTACCATGACATCTTATACCCGACGACGAACATCATCACAAACAACGGTATGTCCCCGAGGTGCGCGACGAGGCCCCCAACTCGTCTCTTCGCCGGCACGCCGGTCCCGTATCCAAACACGTACATCACGCGACCAATGGACCATATCCCGCAATAGCACGCCGCCGTCACCGGGTACATCAATCCAACCAACATCGTGCTCATCGCAACGGAAGGTGCGACTTCCAACATGTTTTGGTGTGCGCGTTGGACGCAGTCGAACTCTTTCTTGTTCTCATGTCCCTTTATGGATATGGGTATTTTGCGAATTGGAAAATTGAGAGTACGTGCGCGTGAGAGTGAACGTCAGCGAGAGAAGAGAGGGAGAGAGAGAGAGAAAGAGAGAGAGAAAGAGAGAAAGAGAGAGAGGACGCGCGCGCGCCTCGTCACGCGCGAGCGTCCGGGAGGAGAAAACTCGCGTCGCCGCCGAGCGCATCGGACCACCACGCGTCGTAACGAACCTACCTCTGGTGCGTAGAGACTCGGATACTTGACTTTGTATTTCTTTCTCGCTTGGAGGACTTGGACGATGGCGACGCAGTTAGGAATCTGCATCGCGCCAATCGCGAGAACGACCGCGCCGTAGTTTTCCGGCACGTGCATCGTCGTCTTTCTTTCTTTCTTTCTTTCTTTCTTTCTTTCTTTCAACGAGATGTCCAAAAGGGATTTCTGGGGAAAAATTCGAAACATTTTCGTCACTTTGAAACGCCAATAAAATCACCGTCTTTGTCGGTCGCGACGACGACGAAGAAGCTTCGACGACGCTTTTCTCGATTGGTCATGAAGCTCGTCGAGTACCAGCGGGTAAAGTCCGTCTTCGCGTCTCTCCCGATGAACGCGCCGCCTCCCATGCATCTCCTCGCCGCGCAGTTCCCAGAGCTCTCCTTGGACGCGTTGTTCTCCATCTACGGACAAGAGTTTAGCCGAAAGCTACGCCAGACGCACGGGAAATTCGTGCGGTCTATCGAATCGTTGGAGAAACGATACCTACACGGCGAAGACGTGTTCGACATCGCGATGAACGTGGACTTTCCAGCCTGCCAGCTCATGCGATTGATCATCGAAAGTGTTTTAAAAGTGAACCATAAATCAGTCGGGAAAATGCTGAAACATCCGTACGATGGAAACGCGTTTCCGAGCGAAGTGCCGGAAGATTCGAGAGCGATGACGTCCGGTCTCAACAGCAACAAAGGGAAAAAAATGATCGAACGATTAAAAGTAGATTGCGAACGAGTCGTCGCGTGGGATTTCGGGGCCTCTCCAGCCACGGAACGGTCCCGAAGAGAAGCCGGGTTGGAGTACGAGAAGATATTGGAAGACGCGTTGACGGATATCGGCGCACAGTTTGAGACTGAGACGGATTTACGCGCGGAAGGCGCGAGTCGGACGCCAGATGTAAGATTAAAAGTGCCTATTAGTGTCCTTGGAAGAACGATTCACTGGATCGACAGTAAGGCGTCGTTTTGTGATCCGCAAGTGCACGAGGAGAGCGGGTCGAAGCAGTTTCGAGCATATGTGAATAGATTCGGAAGCGGGATGGTGATTTATTGGCACGGCGTCGTCGATGAGTTGAGAGAGGTCGATCCGAACGTTTTGTTGGTGGAGAAGTTTCCAGATAGGAAAGAGATTGTGATGTTGCCAAAATATGACGACGGTTTTGATGATGATGAGGAGGAGGATGAAGAGACGGATGTGTGAAACGCGCGTGTTAGAACGTTTAGTTACAAAGTAGACTTAGAGAGTTAGTTAAAACAACCGCGCGATTGCGCGCTCGAGCAGATAGATGTGTATCAGAGACCCAACTCGACTAGAGCACAAAGCAAGCTTTTAACCGCCAAAAGTCGCGCCATCGAACCCGCAGTTCACTCGTTCCATGTCAACAAATTCCACGTACACTCGATTCTTCGGTATCATAAAGTCCCTCTCCAAAGTCTCGCACAAATGTTGCATCAATTTTTTATTATTTTCCAAGTTGATCCCGCCGATGGATTTTAACGTCCCCAGCGCGCACGGCTGTTCTTCGCCTCCCCACACCATGGTTACGTCGTCGTGCACGGCCACGCACACGTACGTTTCTGGCTTATTCAGAGTTTCTGCGATGTGTTTCGACATTTGTTTCATGAAATCGCTCTTGTGCGGCAACTGCATCTCGCACGAGACGTGTAAGACCATCGACGGGTCCCCTGGCATGGCGCACAGGTCCTCTCTTCCGTTCGCCGGGGTCGCTTCTGTTCTTCTCGTCGTCGCTCTGGTTGTCCTCGTCGGCCGAGTCGGCCGACTCGTCGTTCTCGCCGTTGGTATCGATGCAGAAAACATCGCGCAAAAGTGGTGCAGGAAATCGCGAATTGGAAATTTTTTTAGAGTCCAATTGGACGAATTTTCGTAATAAAAAAGACGCGCGCTTTCTTTCTTCTCGGGAATCCTTCCTCTTCTCTCGTCACCGTTCGACGACTTTTGTTTCGCGCGGAGAAGAGACGCATGAACGGGTACCCACCTCCTCCGAGCGGATACGGGCAGCCCCCGCCGCGCGTTCAACAGGGCACTCAATACGGAGGTGCGCCTCAGGGGCCTCCTCCAACAGGTGAGGAATCGAATCGTTTGAATGTGGTGAAAGCAACGAAAGCTTTCCGAAACGCTGTCTTTTCTCGATCGCCTCGACCGCGTCCACGCGCGCAAACAACGCTGACGATGATTCCACTCGCTCGCTCTCCTCCTTTTGGCGCGCGTCTTTGACTCGCGCGGTCGTTTTACCAGGCATTGCACCACCTCCGATGATGGGACAACAACACCACCAGCAGAACAATAACGGGTATAATCCTCCGCCGCCGGCGCCGGGGGCGGGAGCAGGGTACCAACACCAACAGACGAGTCAACCAGGTCCAGCGATGTCTGCGCCTCCCCCACCTTCAACTGCGATGGGAGGACAACATCAACAACAGTATCAACCGGCGGTGCCACCACCGGCGATGATGTCGAACGCGCCTCCCCAAGCACAGACGTCCTTTACTTCTTCCTCCGTAACGTCCCCGCCGACGGCGGCGATGTCGAGGATGTCGATGGCACCTCCGTCGACGTCTGGCGCTTCGTCCTCTGCATATCCGCAGCAACCGTCAACGCAGCAGCAACAGCAGCAACAACAACAACAGTATCAACAACAATATCCGGGACCTGCGCCGCCGCCATCGGCGGGCGTTAGTAGTAGCGTGTATCCGACGAGCGCGCCTCCCATGGGAATGTACGGACGAGGCGCGCCACCTCCAGGAGGTATGATGCCTGGAATGGGTGGTCAGCAGGGAGGGCACCCGCCCGACGCAGACGCACGGTCGATCGACGTTCAAAATCTCGATCAGAAAGCGTTGCCGAGACCAGGCGAGGATCAGGCGAGACCAAACTCGAATTTATCGTGTGACCCGAAATATTTACGGTTAACGGTTGGGGCGTTGCCGCAATCGGTCGGGTTGAAGCAAAGATTTGCGTTACCAGTCGGGTGCATCGTTAGACCAATGTGTCCTGGTGATTCTGTGCCTACGGCGCAGTTTGGGTCATCTGGAATTGTTCGCTGTCGAAGGTGTCGAACGTATATTAATCCATTCGTTCAGTTCATCGAAGGTGGGAGAAGATATAGATGTAACGTCTGCTCGTTACCGAACGATGTTCCAGTGGACTATTTTTGCGCGTTAGATGAAAACGGAGTGAGGAGAGACGTGGCAGAAAGACCCGAGTTGAGATCTGGGACGGTTGAATTTTTAGCTTCGGCGGAGTACATGGTACGACCGCCCATGCCGCCGACGTATTTTTTCGCCTTTGACGTCAGTCAAACGGCCGTTAGATCTGGATTTTTGAAATCTGCCATCGATACCGTTCGCGATTGTTTAGATTCCATGCAATCGAAATCTGATCGCACGAGAATTGGGTTTATTACGTACGATCGATCCATTCATTTTTACGGCTTGCGATCCACCTCGATGGCGCCATCGATGATGGTGGTTGGAGAATTGAACGACCCGTTCGCGCCAGTGCCAGACGATTTGCTCGCGAATTTACAAGAGTGCCGAACGGTAGTAGAGGCGACGTTGGACGTCATTGCAAATTCGTTCTTGGAGACGGATATTCAAGAGTCCGCGATGGGACCGGCGTTAAAGGCGGCATATTCAACAATCTCGCAGATTGGAGGCAAGTTGATGATTTTTCAGTCGACGTTGCCATCCATCGGCACCGGGAGACTTTTATCCCGAGACGATGCGAGAGGCTACGAAGCAAATTCAAAAGAATACGAACTTAGAAATCCGGCAGATAATTTTTACAAGTCTATGGCAGCGGAGTGTTCTCGACAGCAAGTTTGCGTTGATGTGTTTTGCACGTCTGTGCCGTATGCAGATATCGCATCGATGTGCGTGTTGCCGAAATATACCGGCGGAGACGTTCGATATTACCCGCAATTTTCCTTGGCAAAAGACGAGGTAAAATTCAAAACGGAACTGACGAGAACTTTGACTCGAGACGTCGCGTGGGAATCCGTATGTCGCATTCGATGCTCGAAAGGATTTCGCGTTTGTGCATTCAACGGGCACTTTTTCATTCGTTCGCTCGATTTACTCGCATTACCAGCCACAAACGCGGACCAAACGCACGCAGTGTATCTCGCGCACGACGAAGTTGTGCCAAACATGCAAGCGTGTTACATTCAGTGCGCGTTGTTGTATACCTCAGCGGATGGTGAACGCCGGATTCGAGTGCATACGATGCAAGTACCGGTGGTGAACGACATGACGGACTTATTTCGCGCGATTGACTCGGGAGCCATGGCGTGCTTTTTGACGCGTTTGAGCGCCGAGAGAACAAATTCGGCGAGGTTGCAAGATGCCAGAGATGCGTTGACGCACAAACTCGTCGATGCGTTGAAAGAATATAAACTGTTAGGCGGTGCTCGACACAACTTTGGATTCAACTCTTTAGCATTTCCGGAATCCATGAAACTTTTACCGCTGTTTGCGATGTGCGCAACTAAGACGCTCGCGTTGAAAGGTGCGCCAAGAGACGTTGCAGTGGATAACCGAGTCGAGTGTTCTTTTGATATCATGAGTTGTTCCACGGAAGATTGTTTGCGGATGATGTACCCGGCGTGTTATGCGTTACACGGAGGGAGTGGAGACGCCGGCATTCCAGAAAATGATTCAATCGAGGCATTGATGAAGATGAAAATGCCTCCAAGAACAGCGCTGGCTGGCGAGCGCATCGACGCCAGAGGTATTTATTTAATCGATGATGGACGAAAATTACTCGTATGGGTCGGTGGACAGTGCGAAAAACAGATGATTGCGAGTGTTTTCGGCGATCAAGGATGCCCGGATCCCTTCGTTGATGCGTATTTGCCAACCATTAGCGGGAATAAAATGAACGAAAAAGTTAGAAACACGGTAAAAAGAATACGAAGTAGAAACCAAGCGCGGTACCAAGCGTTGATGGTGATCAGACAAGGCACGCAGCAGGAGGCGCTACTGTTCAACCATTTAGTAGAAGATCGCGCGAGCGGTGGCGGTATGGGATACGGCGATTTCCTCGCGCAGTTACATCGATTAGTTCAACAAGCCGCAAACGCGGGACGGTAGATCTTATTTTAAAAAATAAGCTCACATCAGCTACGATATAATGATATTACAATCCTCCTCCTTTAAACCACGTAAACCCGCCACCACCACTGCGTCCACCTTGGCTTCTCAAGTATTCCTGCTCTTCGCTATCTTTTAATTGAATGACAACTTCGCCGAGCTCAGGAATCTCCTCCAACATCAGCTCTCTTGCCGAAGATATTTTCCAAATGACCTCCTCCGCGGTTATACCTTTCCTTAAAAACGCTATGAAAAAGTCCACGCTTAGTTTTCTCCCGTTCATTCTCGCTCTCAACCCGGTCACGTGCGTATCCTCCCCGCACTCGTTCCTCACAATCTCTCTCACTCGATCTTCGATTTCCTCCACGCAATTCGTATCTGCCAATGTCTTCACGGCTTCCCATCCAACTTCAAGCCCAACCTTCGCTAACAATGCGCATACGAATATCGCCGCTAACTTATCCATGATTGGATACCCGTAAACTGCACCAATCACCCCAACTAATGCGGCGACCGACCCTAACGCGTCTGACCTGTGATGCCACGCGTTGGCGACCAACACTTGTGACTGCAACCGTTTCCCGATTCTCATGGTAAACTGAAACGTCGCCTCTTTCGCTAACACGGACGCGATGGCTACCGATATCGCCTCCACCGACACTAACCCGTCCTCCTTCTCTTCTTGTCCATCCGCTCTTCCTCTCCCAGTCAAGTTCATGAACTCAATCTCGTATTCGCTGACCAACTTTTCACAGACGTACCAAAACATCCCGCCTGCGCTGAAGACTAAACACACGCTCACCCAAATCGCTGCTATGCTCTCCAACTTCCCGTACCCATACGGAAACTTTTCATCCGCCGGTCTCGCCGCAATCCTCGCCGCCACTAACGTCACAAAATCCGTAAACACGTCCATCATCGAATGCACCGCGTCCGCCAGTAACGCTTGACTGTTCCACAGGATACCGGCGATAAACTTCACAAACACTAAAACAATATTTACGACGGTTCCAACGACCGTGGTCCACACCACCGCGCGATAATACTCCGCATCGGAAACTTCGGGCCCGTGATCGCCAAGTAACGCGTCCGGTGGTATGCAATACCGCTCTAAACACGTCTGTTTTCGGCGTATCCCTTGCTCCTGTTTGGACTGAGACGCGTGGCCGATGCGTATTAAATCGTTTCCCGACGGCGTGTGTTCGAACGTGGCCGACGCGAAGTCGTGGCCGGAGGTGATTGTCGTCGCCCGCGGTGACGTCAGAGGGGAACGGAGGACTTGGTGCGTGGGCATGTCGTCGTCCACCCCCTCCCCCCCCCGTCACACCCAAAGCGTATCTGAGTGAGACTCGAGCGACACAGTCCAAAACGGTGTGTGTTTTTGACGATAAATTAATGTCGAAAAAAAGCACAAAAGTCCACACTTTTTCGCGCATTTTTTTTGTGTGTGTTTTCCCTTTTGCAATAATCGAAACCTTTCTTTATAGGAAAGGACTCCTCAGTTTGTAGAGCACGCAAAAGCTCCTTTGAACGCACACTCTCAAAAAACTCGTCCCGTCATGGTGCGTTCTCTCTCTCTCTCTCTCTCTCCTCTTTGCCTTTAAACTCGCGTCTTCTTATTTTGAGTCCAGTAGTCGTTTCGCGCGGACGAAAGAGGACTCGACGCATCGCGCGCGGGGCCGGGTGGATGCGGTGGTCGCGCGGTTGGGTTTTGTCGTCGCGCGCGCGCGCGATGGCGGTTTTTTTCCCTCGGTATGGGTAGCCCTCAAAATCGCGTGGGAGAAGATGCGCGCGCGTATCTCGCGTGGGACGTCGCGATGTTTGTGGATGACTTTTCGCGCGCGATGTGAGCGCGTTGGGTGTTTTGACATCCAGATGCGGGGCGTTTGAAGTCCGCGAGCGAGGAGGCGCGCGAACAGAGGAACATTTTCGCGCGCGAATTTGACGAGCGAACGTAGTCCTAACGTGTGTGTGGCTTGCTGACCCATTCTTCTCTCTCTTTGCCTTTCTCTTTTATCGATCACAGTCTACGAACAAAACGATCGTCGTCGTCGACGCGAAGGGCCACATGCTCGGCCGTCTCGCCTCCACCGTCGCCAAGCAGCTCTTGCAAGGCCAGCACGTTGTCGTCGTGAGAACTGAAGGGATCTGCCTTTCAGGCGGTATGGTTAGACGCAAGCAAAGATGGGATTACTACAGGAAGAAGAGAATGAATACGAACCCGAAGAAGGGTCCGTATCACTTCACCCAACCGTCGAGAATGTTCTGGAGAGTCGTGAGAGGTATGTTGCCGCACAAAACTACGAGAGGGAAAGCTGCCTTTGAAAGATTAAAGTGCTTTGAAGGGATCCCGGCACCGTACGACAAGGTGAAGAGAGCGGTTGTCCCGGAGGCGTTGAAGATTGCGAGATTGAACGAAGGGAGACGATTTTGTGTGCTCGGCGATTTGTGCTCGCAAATTGGATGGAAGCACAGCGAGACGGTGAAGGTTTTGGAAGCGAAGAGAGCGGAAGCTGGTAAGGATTATTGGGAGAAGAAGAAGGTGGCGACGGCCAAGTTTGAGGCGGCCAAAAAGGCGGCAAACGAGCAGTTGGGTGACTTGAAGGAGTTGATTGAACGCACTGGCTATTAAACGCGCAGTGTAGTAGGTACCAACACACTTTATTCTCAATCAAATCATCATCAGCAAATCGTTGTTTTAGCACATTAAGTAAATAGACTTCTTATAAAATAAATATAACAATATCTACCTATATTCTACGTAATGTTTTTAATATTTGTACTCGCGCACGGATTTGAAAAAGTGCGCGACGTTTTCTTCTGGCGTGCCTACCATAACCCCGTGTCCTAAGTTCATGACGTGCTTCTTGTTTCCCGCACCTTTAATCGTCTCTTCAATCGCATGCGTGATGTGCTCTTTACTCGAAAACAAACTCACCGGGTCCATGTTCCCTTGCACCGCTTGTTCCATTCCCAATCTCGCTCTCGCATCAGCGATATCCACCGTCCCATCCAACGAAATCACGTCCGCACCAGTCGTCTGTAACCGTTCCAAAAACCCACCAGCACCGCTGCAATACAAAATCAACGGCGTGTCCGGGTGCGTTTGCTTTACTTCTTTAATCACCCGCGTTAAATACGGTAAGCAAAATCTGGAAAAATCTTTCGGCAACCATTCGCTCGCCCACGAATCAAAAATTTGCACGACTTGCGCGCCGCTGTCGATTTGATATCTCGTGTACGTAATCACTGCATCGGTCAACTTTTCCATTAACGCGTGGTAAATCTCCGGCTCATCGAATGCCATTTTTTTGATAACTTTGTAATGGGAACTCGTACCGCCTTCGACGATGTACGTCGCCAAAGTAAACGGAGCCCCAACAAAACCAAGTAACGTCGCATCCGTACCTTTCAATTCATTTCTCAAAACCTTCAAACTTTCACCAGTAAAATTCACGCTCTTCTCTGGCTCCAACGGCGTCACCGCGTTCACGCCCGCCACGTCGCGAATCGGGTTGAAAATAATCGGCCCAGTTCCTTTGACGATGTCAAATGGAATGTTCATCCCAGCTAACGGCGTTAAAATATCCGAGAACACGATAACTCCGTCTGGCTTAAACGCCTCGTATGGTTGCAAAGAAATCTCCACGCACAAATCCACCGTTTCCGAACGCTCGCGAAACGTCGTGTGTTTTTTGCACAAATCTTGGTACACTTTCATGTACCGTCCAGCCTGTCGCATCATCCAGATGGGCGGTCGTTCGCACTGCTCGCCTTTGATCGTGCGCACCATGAGCGGGTCTCGCGTCGATGCTTTCACCATCGTCGAGACCGTCGACGTTCTCTTCGCATTCCTCGCGAGTCCTCGCTTCTTCGTCATCGACGACGACGACGACCCGACGCGTTGCGCGCACGACGCGCTCATTCCCATCATCGCCCGGTAATCGGACCAACACCCACGAATCGTTTCGAGCCGACAAACGCTTCACCACCGGACAGCCTTTGAGCGATCAAAAGACGAAAAAAAAAGTCCCTCACAACAACTGTTGTTGTTTTTTTTTCGCGTCCCGATTCTTCTGCGCTTTTGGACTTTTGGAGGGCAGAGGTCGTCTCTTTTGAGGTCGTCTCGGAGTCTTCTCTTTCGTAAAGCGCGCAAAGCGTGGATGTTAAATGGGGAAGAAAAGCAATCGTATCTCTCTCGACGCCTCTT
>MDTG01124488.1_pt1 | contig 10988 bp, 11 predicted proteins | sample 811421 | NCBI WGS metagenome assembly MDTG01 (sample SAMN05326645, study PRJNA326480) | marine metagenome | isolation source: seawater | place: Pacific Ocean: South East | collected 2011 | reverse complement strand
CATATTTTTTTAACAAATTTAAAGGCTCTTTACTTTCTATTAACTCTCTTCCTATTACAACAAAGTTAGCACCATTTTCTAAAGCTTTATGAGCAAAAGTAACTCTTTTTTGATCATCACTTCTATTAAATAATTTTACACCAGGTGTTATTTTGATCAGTTTCTTAAATTTTCCCAAAGCTGTAAGCTCCTCACCTGAACAAATAAGACCGTGAATGTTAACTTTATCGGCAATTTCAGCAAATTTTTTTACAAGATTTTTTGTGTTTTTTTCTTTGAATATTCTTTTACTATCTTTTTTATCTAAGCTAGTTAACAAGGTTACACCTAAAATTTTAGTTTTGAGTTTGTTTTTTTTTACGCATTTAACTGCTGCTTTTATCATCTCATTGCCCCCCGATATATGTAATGTGAGAAAATCAGGATTTATTTTTGATAGAGACTCAATCGCAGCACTGACTGTGTTAGGAATATCATGAAGTTTTAAATCAATAAATAACTTACATTTTCTTTTTTTAATTTCTGTAATAAGCTCATTACAATTATTATTATAAAAAGATCTATATCCTATTTTGAAACCATAAACATGACTGTGTAGTTTTTTTACAACTTTTATATTTTGAGTATTTGATTTAAGGTCTAGAGCTATAAATGATTTAAATTTTTTCATTTAACTTTTTGTTTACATTCTCACTAGCTTTAAACATAACTTTCCATTTAGAAGGAATATATATTTTATTTTTATTTCTGGGGTCTGAGCCAAATCTAGAATTCATAAGTTTTAATTTAAAAACCCCAAAGTTTCTTAGTTCAACGGTTATGTGATCAGAAATATTTTTTTTTAATATATCGAAAAATCTATTAAATATAGCTTCGTTTATTTTAGGTGTTAAATCAGTCTGTGATTGCAAATAAGTCTTTAATAAATCAGACTTATTCCTCTTTGGAGTCCTTGTCCTCATCCAAAGCCTTACCTAAAATATCCCCTAAAACTGAACCAGAGGATTTAGATCCATATTTCTCTAATAAACTTTGTTCTTCATCAATTTCTAGTTGTCTTATTGAAAGAGCAAACTTTCTATTAGTGAGATCTATCGAACTAATTTTAGCATCTATTTTTTGTCCCTCATTATACCTAGATATATTTTGTTCCTCTTTATTTTTTGAAAGCTCTTTTCTTCTTATAGTTGTCTCAATAAAACTAGCAACTTCAACATCTATGCCGTTATTATTAATTTTAGTAATTGTAGCAGATACAATATCTCCTTTTGATTTATTTTTAAAAAATTCATTGAAAGGATCAGCAGATAGTTGTTTTATACCAAAACTTATTTTTTCCTTCTCAGGGTCGATTTCTAAAATTTTAACCTGAATATTTTGGCCCTTTTGATATTTTTTTAGAGTTCTATCGCCATTAGAGTCAGTCCATGACAAATCATTTTTATGTATTAATCCGTCTATATTATCATTTAGTTTTGCAAATATACCAAACTCAGTTATATTTTTTATCTCCGTATCAATAACTTGATCTTTCTTATATTCATTAAGAATATTTTCCCATGGGTTTGGTTCAGTTTGCTTAATTCCCAGACTTATTCTTTTCTTTTCTTTGTCTATCTCCAAAATTTTAACTCTAATATTAAAACCAACCTCAAGTATTTTATTTGGATGTATGTTCTTTTTAGTCCAGCTGATGTCATTTGAGTGTACTAATCCCTCTAAATCTTTTTCTGTGAGTTGAACAAAAGCACCGTAATCTGTAATATGAGTAATTTTTCCATCATAAATTTCATTAAGTGTAATTTTTTCTTCAATCTTTTCCCAAGGATCATCTTTTAATTGCTTATAGCCTAGACTAATTTTATCTGAGTCATCTGAAACCTTCAGGATTTTAAAATCATATTTCTTACCTACTTCAAGTACATCTGAAGGATGACCGATCCTACTCCATGAGATATCACTCAAATGAACCAACCCATCAATTCCACCTAGATCGACGAAAGCCCCATAATCTGTAAAAGTTTTTACCTTTCCTGTAACAACCGAATTACTTTGTGATTTTTCAAGTATTTGATTTTTTATTTCTTTTTGTTTTTCTTCAAGTATCGCCTTTCTTGAAACAACTATATTTCCCTTTGAATAATCCATTTTAAGGATTTCAAAAGTTTCCTCTGTTTTTATCAAATGACTTACATCTCTTACAGGACGAATATCAATTTGACTCAAAGGTAAAAAAGCATTTGAGCCCATAATTTTAACATAAAGGCCTGCTTTAGCTTTACCTACAATAAAACCTTTTACTCTTTCTTTGTTGTCATATAGTTTTTGAAGCTTATCCCAAGACTTCATTTTAATAGCTTTTTCGTGTGAGACTTTTACATTGCCTTCTCTATCCTCAAGTTTTTCAACAAATACTTCAATTACTTGTCCAGCTTTTAATTCATCTGTTGATCCAGTGTTTAAAAATTCTTCTCTTGGGATTTGACCCTCACTTTTATATCCAATATCAACTGTTATATGTTGATCATTTATTTTTAAGATTGTGCCAGAAATTATTTTATTGGCTGTTATAGAGTTGTTATTATTAAATTGTTGGTCCAGTAACTTTCCGTACTCGTCGTTAGATATCATTAGTCATTGTTTACCTTTCAAAATAAGTTAGGTTCTTTTAAAGTTTTATTGATATTTTTCAAGATAAATTAATTAATAAATTCTGAAGAGTGTTTAAAAAACGTTGGATAGCTTGTTTTTACACATGATTTATCCTCTATTATGTTGTTTTTTTTACATATTATATTAGCGATGAAAAAAGACATTACAATTCTATGATCATCCTCATGTTTAATAATAGCACCACCTTCTTTTAAATCTAAGTTTCCATAAATATATAAATCGTAATTTTTAATTTTAGAATTTACACCAATTCTTTTTAAATTTTCTTGGATGAGCAATAATCTATTACTTTCTTTTACTGTTAATTCTTTCAAACCTTTGAATATAGTTAATCCTTTTGCAAAAGAAGCAGCTACAGATAATATAGGTATCTCATCTATTTGAAGAGGAATTTCATCTGGCATTAAAGTAGTAGAAATTAAAGTTTTATCTTGATTAATTTTAAGATCAACAATCAATTCGTTGTGAATTTTTCTTCTTCTAGTAACTTTTATATTTCCACCCATTGCTTTTAAAGTCTTAATAAATCCTATTCTAGTTTTGTTAAAGAGAATATTTTTTACAATTAATTTAGAGCCAGGTTTCATGCAAGCTGCTGTAATAAAAAAAGCAGCTGAAGAAGGATCACCAGGGACAGAATAACTAATTGGTTTAAGTTCTTTATTATTTCTCATTTCTATAAATCTATATCTAATTGTCTCTTTTACTTTTATATTGTATCCCATGGATTTAAGCATATTTTCAGTGTGATCTCTTGTTGATTTAAATTCTTTAATTTTTACTGTGCCGTTTGTATTTAATGCAGAAAGCATTATAGCACTTTTAATTTGAGCTGAAGGGATGAGTATATTAAAATTTAATGGAACAGCATTTCCGGTACCCTTTAATTGAATCGGAGGGTATGTATTTTTTGTCATTTTAATTTTTGCACCAATTCTAGATAGATGTTCTGTTACTCTTTTCATTGGTCTTTTGCTTAAAGATTTATCCCCAATTAAATTTACTGTAATATTATTTGATGAAATTAAACCTGACACTAATCTAATTCCTGTTCCTGAGTTTCCAAAATCAATAGCTTTATTTGGTTGTATCAGTCCTCCGGGTGGGACACCGAAAACATATATTTTTTTTTCTTTTCTTATGATTTGAACTCCAATTGATTTCATAGCATTTAAGGTATTAATTACATCTTCCCCCACTAATAAATTGGAAATTTTTGACTCACCAATTGCTTGCCCAGCTAATATTAAAATTCTATGACTTATTGATTTATCCCCAGGGGGAAAATATGTACCTTTAATTTTACTTTGATAATTTAAAGGCATAAGATTAACTATAATTTTTACCTAAGTATATTTTCTTTACAAATTTATCAGATGTGATTTCATTTGGACTTCCAGATTTTATAATTTCTCCATTATAAATAATGTATCCAAATTCAACAATACTCAAGGCCTCTTTGACGTTGTGATCTGTAATTATGATTCCAATATTCATTTTTTTTAATAGTGATATTGTAGACTTCACATCTTCAATCGCTATTGGGTCAATACCAGCAAATGGTTCATCTAGTAAAAGGAATTTTGGGCTACTGGCTAAGGCTCTAGCAATTTCTGTTCTTCTTCTTTCACCCCCAGATAATAATTTACCCTTTGTTTTGCTAAATTTATTTAAAGAAAATTGATTTATTAAATTTTTAGTTATTTTGATTGAATTATTTTTATCATGAAATAGTTCAGCTATTGCAAATATGTTATCATAAACATTTAAATCTCTAAAAATAGAGGCCTCCTGAGGTAGATAAGAGATACCTAATTTTGATCTAATGCTTAAACTTTTTTCATTAAGACTTTCTTTATCTAATAAAACTTTTCCAAAGTCTGGAGATAAAAATCCAGCAATAATATTAAACAAGGTTGTTTTACCACTTCCATTTGGACCTAACAGACCACTAATTCTATTATTTTTAAATTCAATATTAACTTTGTTTAGGGCTTTTTTTGACTTAAAACTTTTACTTACTTCAATTAATTTAATTGTCTGCATTATTATCTAATAAAACCTCAACAAGAGATTCATCATTTGCCGAATTGAGTATTCTCTTATTATTATCTATATCGGCAATTAACTCATATCCAGTCAGCAACCTAGTTGGAGACTCAATTGATACATTACCGGTAAGTTTTATTATATTATCACTACGGGTGTAAATTGCATAATTACCTTTAAAAATTTCATCCTCAAACTCAATTATTACATTTTCAAAAAGTTCTATTATCGTAAAAACCTCACTATTATTTTCTTCTATATAATTTGCAATCATTTTGTCAGCGTAAGCAATGAACCTTTCATTTTTAAATATGACATCTCCATTGGCAATATAGTTTTTATTATCTGAGTCCCAAACTAGACTATCCCCTGCTTTAACATAGCTTTCAGAATTAGCGTTTGAAAAAATAATTAAATAAATTAACAAATAAAATAATTTACTCATTTATCACAAATTCTACCTCACCTTTAAAAATAATTTTACCCTCATATTCTAGGCTTTTGAAACCCTTAGCGTTCAATATACCCATTGAATTGATTACCTCAACTGCTTCGTCACTATTTGATACCTCTTTTGATAAGTTAATATTTATATTGCTTCCATAAATATTATATTTTTTATTTTCTAAGTAAGATTTACCCTCTAAAAAAATATTATACTCATCTATTTTATTTAATTTTTCCGATCCAATTTTAGTTATTCCAGATTTACTCAGAACTATACTTGAAAAATTTTCAACAGTAATATTTTTCTGGCTAAAATTTGTAGTTAATGGTTTTTGGTTATAAACAAAAATTATAACTTGTATTGCTAAAGCACATATTATGAATAAATTTATAATTTTTTTACTCAAATAATTAATCATTTTCCAAACATTTTTTTATATTTACTATACCAACTGGTTTATTTTGACTTGCTATTATTAAACTTGTAATAGAGTATTTATTCATAAGTATTATAGCTGATGAAATTAACAGATCACTACTTGCAATTATTGGTTTACTTTTCATTATCATCGTAGCCTTTTCATTTATATTTACTTTAGAAATTGAACGTCTTAAATCGCCATCAGTAATAATACCTTTTATTTTCTTTTTTTTATCTAAGACCACAACACATCCATATTTTTTTTCAGTCATAACTAAAACAGCATCAATTACAGACGAGTTAGTATGAATAATAGGTATATCAGTATCCATAATTTCGTTCAGAGTTTTTAACTTTTTTCCTATCTTTCCACCGGGGTGAAGCTCACTAAATGATTTTTTATCAAACTTCCTTAAACTTAATACAGAGCAGCAAAGAGCATCACCCAGAGCCAATGACATTGTAGTTGAAGTTGTTGGAATTGTTTGTAATTTATCTGCTTCTTTATGAGAAGGTAAGATTAAATTAATATCTGAATTTTTTGATAACAAACTTTCACTGGTTGATGTTATCGAAATAATTTTTATTTTTTTTTTCTTACTAAAATTTATTAAATCTGATAGTTCATGAGATTCTCCTGAATTGGATAAGATTATCAGAATATCATTTTTTTCTACTATACCCATATCGCCATGGCTAGCGTCAACTGGATTTAAATATATTGATGGTATTCCTGTAGAAGTAAAAGATGCAGCAATTTTTCCAGCAATATTTCCACTCTTGCCAACACCAGATATAATCACTTTACCATAGTTATTGGAAATTAACTCAACAGCTTGAATAAAATCCTTACCTAAACTTCTTGAGAGCTTAGCTAAGGCCAAAGACTCTAACTTTATAACATCCTTTCCTACTTTTTTTATTTTTAGTTTATTCATTTCTCATTTGTGCGCAAAAATATCTATGCCTTCCCACCCTTGCAAATCTAGATCAACTCTTATCTGCATAAATTTCATTATTGATTTAAATAGTTTTAGTCTATTTTGAGTCAATAATTTATCATAAAGAGCACTTTTAATTTCTGATAAATACAAAACATCGTTCATAGCATATTCAATTTGTTTCTTTGTGAGTTTTTTTCTACTCCAATCTGATGATTGTTCTGTCTTATCTAATTGGATGTCTAATATTTCATAAACTAGATCTTTAAGACCATGCTTTGAGGAGTAAGTTCGTGTTAATTTTGATGCAACTTTCGTACAAAAAACATTTTTAACATTTATTTTCAAATTCTCCTTCAATACTGCCATATCAAATCTTCCAAAATGAAATATTTTAGTAAGACTATTATTTTCTAAAAGTAACTTAATATTCTTTGATAATTTTGGAGATAAATCTTCTTCAAATTTTATAAAATACACTTTTTTATTTGTTTCGTTTCTTAACTGTATCAGACACAGTCTATCTCTTTTAATATTCAATCCTAATGTTTCAGTGTCTATAGAAATATCCCCTTTAAAAGTTTTGACGATTTTGCTCGGCAAGTCGTTATGAAACAATTGATAATTTGACATCTTAGAACATATATTTATATAAGATAGATAATACAATGAAAAACAAAAATGTATTAGTTTTTGGATCTACGGGCTTCATAGGAAGAAGCATATCAAAAAGGCTTTTGCAAAACGGTGACAAATTAATATGCCCTGTAAGAAACGCTAGTAGGGTTAAAAGAAACATACTTTCTGGAGATATTGGGCAGATAGAGGTAATTGAATTTGATATTAATAATCTAGAAGAAATAGAAAGCTTAATAAAGCGCTCTGATTTAGTCATAAATTTGATTGGAATTTTATATGAACAAAATAATTCATCTTTTGAATTAGCTCATTATTTATTGCCAAAAAAAATTGCTATTTATTGTGAATCACACAAAAAACCTTTTCTTCATGTTTCAAGCTTAGGCTCAACATTTCAGTCAAAATCAAATTATTTGATCAGCAAAAAAATGGGTGAGGAATTTATAGAAAATAACAACACAAATCACATTATAGTAAGACCAAGTACGGTTTATGGTGAAGAAGATAATTTTATTAACTTATTTGGTAAGATGGCTAAAATTTTACCATTTCTTCCTCTTATTAAAAATGGAATGACTAAATTTCAACCTATATATGTTAATGATCTATCTCTTTTTATTTTTAACTTAATAAATAATTTTGATAACTATAAAAATTCTAATTTAGCAGCAGTTGGTAATGAGATATTTACCTTTAAAGAAATTTTGAGTCATATATTTTTTTCTTTGAAAAAAAAGGAAAGATTCATTTATGTTCCCTCTTTTCTAGCAATACTTCAGGGTAAAGTGTTAGAAAAACTTCCTAAACCTTTATTCACCTATGATCAGTATGTAACTCTTTCTCATGATAGTATTTCTGATGGAAGCCAAAAATTAGTCACTGATGTATTGAACCAAGACTTATCTGATATGAAGATTATTACTTCAGAATATCTTCGAAAGTTTATTGATAAAGTTTAATAAGCATAAGCTAATAATGCTATTCCAATCAAAATTCTGTATATAACAAAAGGTGTAAAGCTAATATTATTTATGACTTTAATAAATAAAAATATCGTAATATAAGCTGTAAAAAATGAGGTAACAAAAATAACCACTAGATTCCTATCAATAAAAAAATTATCTAAATTTATGATATTTGAAAAAAAGGATAAACCAATTATAGGAATACCCATATATAAACTATAGATAGAGGAGTGTTTTCTATCAACACCAAATAGTCTAAAAGCAATTATGCAACTTCCTGCTCTACTAAAACCTGGTAAAAAAGCAAGACATTGAAAAAAACCAGCTAATATAAATTTGGTGCGTTTATTTTTTATATTTAATTTTAATATTTTTGATTTATCTGAAACATAGAGCAATATCGCTCCAGTAATAGAGGTGTAACCTATTAATTTTAAACTAACTAAATTTAAATTATAAAATTTAAATATAATGCCCAAAATAATTGCTGGTATAGTTGCATAAACTACAACTTTAAAGTTAATTATAATATTTGATTTTGAAAAATGTTTATTAGCAAACAAATATATTAATAAAGCTAATAAAGAAGCAAAGTGCGCCGATGTTTCATGTATAAAATTCCTTGATTCTGCCTTTTTATAGAAAATTTCTAATAGATTTAAGTGTCCAGATGAACTTATGGGGATAAATTCAGTAATTCCCTGAATAAAACCATAAAAGAAATAAAAGATATCATATTTTGTCATAATATATTACCATTAATAAGTTTACTTAGTTACAATAACTGTATAAGAATACATTCCAATTTATTTGTAGGAGAATAAAGTAATATTTTATTATCATGTTAGAGTTTCATAAAAAAAAACCTAAGAATCCATCTAAAACAGAGCCTGAAAAGAGAATAAAGGATTTTCAGGAGATTTATAGTCAGTTTAATAAAAGCGACTCTGTCGAGCAATCCTCAAGATGCTCACAATGTGGCATACCGTTTTGCCAAATTCACTGCCCCTTAAATAATAATATACCAGACTGGTTAAGGTATATTGCTGAAAATAGATTAGAAGAGGCATATCAAATATCATCATCTACAAATGTATTTCCTGAAGTTTGTGGAAGGGTTTGTCCACAAGATAGGTTATGCGAGGGAAACTGTGTTGTAGAGCAGGCAGGGTTTGGAGCTATTACCATAGGTAACCTTGAAAAATATTTAACAGAACTAGCATGGGAGAAGGGTTGGGTTAAAAATATCGAAATCAATTCTTCTTCAAAACAAAAAGTTGCAATTATTGGCTCAGGACCGGCTGGAATGGCTGCATCATCATATCTAATCCAAAATGGCTACGAAGTTGATGTATTTGAAAAGAATGATCGTGTCGGCGGACTTATGATCTATGGTATTCCTAATTTTAAATTAGATAAAAGCATTGTTGAAAGAAGAACTGAGTGGCTTTCAAATAGTGGGGTTAAGTTTCATGTAAACAAAGAAATTGGTAGAGACATATCATTTCAAGAACTAGAAAAAAATTATGATGCTATTTTAGTTGCTACAGGTGTATACAAAGCAAGAAATTTAGATATTGATACTTCTAACATCAAAAACACTATGCCAGCTTTAGACTTTTTAATCGAAAGCAATAGAGTTGGTCTTGGAGACACACCATCCTCAAATAAGTATTTAAATGCAAAGGGTAAACACATAGTTGTCATTGGCGGGGGCGACACTGCTATGGATTGTGTCCGAACAGCTATTCGTCAAAACGCAAAAGAAGTAACATGTCTCTATCGTAGAAATAAGGAAAATATGCCCGGATCTGCAAGAGAAGTGTTAAATGCAGAACAAGAAGGTGTGAAATTTAATTGGCTTTCTGTTCCTTCAAAGTTAATAAGTAGTAATTCCGAGGCCTCAAGTTTAAGTTATAAAGTTGCTACACTCGGAGAGGCCGATGAGTCGGGTAGAAGAAAACCTGTTGACACAGGTGTTGAAAAACAAATTAAGAGTGATCTTATTATCCAAGCTTTGGGCTTCGAACCTGAGAATTTAAACTCTATTTTTAATACTAATTTAGAGCTTACGAGCTGGAATACTATTAAAGTTGATTATAAGAGATTTCAAACCAGCAATCCAAAGGTATTTGCTGCTGGAGATATTGTAAGAGGTGCTTCATTAGTGGTATGGGCAATTCATGATGGTAGAGAGGTAGCAAAATCAATACATCAGTTTCTTGAAACTAATCAAATTAAAAAAGCATCATGAAAAATAGAGAAATAACCTTCTATATCAAAAATCAAAAAAAGTTAAAAAAAAATCATGTTTATAGAGAAGAATTCGAGCATGACAATTGCGGTGTCGGTCTTGTAGCCTCAATAAAAGGTGAGTCAAGAAGAGATATAGTCGAAAAAGGTGTTGAGGCACTTAAAGCTGTATTCCACAGAGGTGCTGTTGATGCTGATGGCAAAACAGGTGACGGTGCTGGTATTATGCTTGAAGTATCAAAGTCTTTTTTTAGCAAACAAGTTTTGAGAACTGGACACAAAGTAAATGAAGAAAAAGTATTGGGTGTCGGGATGATATTTTTACCAAAAAGAGATTTTGGTTCACAAGAAAAATGTAGAGCTATTGTTGAATATGAAATAATTAAGGCGGGGATGTCCATATTTGGTTGGAGGCAAGTCCCAGTTAATACTGAGATACTTGGCGAAAAAGCTAACTACACAAAACCTGAAATTGAACAAATTATATTCTCACCTAAGGAGTCACAAGAAAACTTAGAAAAAAAACTTTATTTAACAAGAAGAAGGATAGAAAATAAAATTAAATCTTTAAACATAAATGACTTTTACATTTGCTCTCTT
>MDTG01012062.1_pt1 | contig 10988 bp, 11 predicted proteins | sample 811421 | NCBI WGS metagenome assembly MDTG01 (sample SAMN05326645, study PRJNA326480) | marine metagenome | isolation source: seawater | place: Pacific Ocean: South East | collected 2011 | reverse complement strand
TTTGAGGCGCACCCAAGCTCGAACATTACCCCCAATAAGCATTATGCGATTATTTACTGCATCTAACTTAACAACAATATCGCAATGCGTCCGAGCACCGACACCAATTTGAACCCGACGCGCTGCTATGGAGCGATATTCAGGCCTACTACCTCGACATAAAAGATCTCCTGGCTGAATAGGCTGTTCTCCAATATCGAAAGCAATATAAGCTGATGTTGATTCAGCATCAGCTTTCGACATTATTGCTTGATCAATATAACTGTAATGTGCGACTGCCCGTCGAAAACGATGAGATTCAGCTAGTCCACTTTCGCACATTACCCAGGAAATAAATGCCGCGGACCAGGGGTTTCTCCACCTACTTCCATGTCCGAAAGAAGCCCACGATTCATTTTGTCGCTCTAATATCCAAGAGCTGTCTGGCGTAGAAGACCAATAACCGGCAATAGAACCTGCAACTCGCTGCGCTTCTGCGCTATCGATTATAGGACGTCGCCATGGTTGGCGTTTGTAGTTGGGATTATCATCTCGAGTATGAGTGAGATCATATACTGAGAGACCAAAATAAGACCATTCCTGAATAGCTGTGTTTACTATCCGTTTCCTTAAATTAGTAACCGGTATTGCGCGGCAATCCCGGGTTTTATACATCATGCTTCCCGGAACACCATTTACCCGAGAAGAAGGCTCTTCAACATCAAAAATTTCTTTAGGTAGACGTTCCTGAAAATAGGTTTGCGCACTACTGTTAATGACGAAATTAAAAGTCAGCGCAACAAATAATGAGAACTTAAACATCAAAAACTTCATACCCTAACTATGCTCGCGCAAGCCTAATATAGCTTAATACCGCATGCGGCAAATGTAATAACCATAATGCTGCTAATACTATACCTGGCAGTCCCAAAGTGATTAACAATGATTCAACCATAGATAGACCGAACCACATATCGGGGGATTGTCCGCAAGGACCATTCGCACCAAAGAAAAATGGTATCCACTCATCCAATGGCATGAAACCTGGAAAACCCGCACCCATAGAGCACGTAGATATCACAGTGCCATTTTCAACACCCCAGGCGTAGTAACTTGTGTAAAATCCGCCGCCAATAAAAATCAAAGTAAAAGATAGGCCAACAAACCGAATCCAGAAGTTAGAGCGAAAGTAAACACTAATGGCAGAAGAAAGTATTGCACCAACCACCCAAGCTCGCACCTGGACGCAAAGAGCACAGGGATAAAATTGAAGAACATATTGGTAATAAAGAGCAATACTCTCCATAACAATGAGATAGATAATGCCTGCTAACCAAAAATAAGCAGACCGACTCAACATATATAAGAATTTCATAACCAATTTCCATCTAAAATACTAACGCGCCAAACAGTCTACCAATCCTATCGTTTAAATCTACAGCAAATCGCTATATATAGGTACAATGCTAGCCTTTCCAAAACCTAGAGTATTTTTAAGATAAGAAGTGAACTCTAATTTTTGTATTCTTACATGTTGGTTAAAAAGTAAAGGAACATTGCAATGAACCGATTTTTAATATTTATAACCACTCTCTGCATCATTAATCAGGTTAATGCTCAACTTGATGTCGATGCGCTAATGGACGCAATGCAAAACTCCACTCGCCCTAGTGCTGATATCGAACGCGACCCTAACCGTAAAGCGACGGAGGTGCTATCTTTTCTTGGATTAGAGGAAGGTATGACAGCCCTCGACTTGGTTGCTATCGGTGGCTGGTACACTGAAGTGCTTTCATACGCTGTTGGTGAATCTGGGAAAGTAATCATGCAAAACAATCCAGGCCGATTAGTTGACAATAACATTGACCAAATTACTGACCGACTAACGAGGCGCTCGAATATCACGCATCATATCGGACCCGTCTCTGAATTATCTGACAGCACAGTGGATTTCGCCTTAACCGCTCTCAACTTCCACGATATATACAACCGTAGCCCCGATGAAGCGCATAACAGGTTTACCGAGGTTTTTAATGCTTTAAAGCCTGGCGGCATATTTGGCGTAATAGATCATGAGGGAACTCCTGATGCCGATAATGTAACTCTGCATCGAATTGCATTCGACGAGGCTGTTAAATCGATAGTCGGAATGGGTTTTGCTCTCACCGGCACCAGTGAATTGCTGGATAACCCTGCAGATGATCACACTCTAGGACCATTCGACCCTGCTTTAGGTAGGAATACTGATCGCTTTATTTTGCGGTTTGTTAAACTTTAACCAAAAAAACTAAAAAAAATATGATCTTCGGAATGTTAATCGATTGGTTTCAAGTTAACCAAGAAATCTTATGGTTTACGACTATTGCAATCGATCTAAGCTTTGCAATTATTCTCTTCCGCGTATTTGGTCGTCAAGGACTCTATGCCAGTATTGTAATAAGCCTGTTACTTGCGAACCTTCAAGGACCCAAGTTAACCGAAATTTTTGGATTGCAAACTAGCATGGGTGTGATCCTTTATTCGAGTATTTATTTTGCGACGGATTTACTTAGCGAACGCTACGGTAAGTCGGAAGCAACTCGAGCGGTAATGATTGGTTTCATGGTGAGTGTAATTATCATCGTGATGATTAGTATAAGTTTAATATATATGCCTGCTACTGCGCCGGAAACAGCAGCTCTCGCGCTCAACATTCATGAAGCAACTGCTACGCTTTTCGATTTCACTCCCAGATTTGTACTCGGATCTCTGCTTGCTTACTTACTTAGTCAGCGCTTCGATGTTTGGATTTTCCACGTTATAAAGAAAAAGACCCAAGGGCATCACTTGTGGTTGCGGAACAACGTGTCCACTATATTGTCGCAGGCAATCGATACCGTTATATATGGCGTAGTGGTTTGGTGGGGGGTGGTTGATTTTACAACTGCTATGCAACTAGCTTTAGCTAAATACTTTTTTAAAATTTTAATTGCGCTTATCGACACACCATTTATCTATCTTGCACGAGACTGGGATGTCGAAGACAAAGATTGGGTTAGTGAGAAAGAAGTTGCTAGGTAGTTCAAAATAAAAACAGTGACTGTAAAAAGCAGGGACAACCTTAAGCGGCTTGTACCCTAATTCGAACGACCCGTTGGACTCTCAATCGTTCCGCATTCTTCTCCATAGTAACCGGCCCCTCCGCAATATCTGCTATCTTGGAGCTGGATTAAAATTCCATCAGGGTCTGTAAAGTATACTTCTGGAGTTCCTCCTTCCGCTCCACCTCGATCTGGACCTCGCATAGTTACATATGCTTGAAGGGGGCCACTCGCACCGGCTGCTTCTCCTAAAATGGTTAAACCATATCCTTCTAATATTGAGAATACACGATCGACATCAAAGTCTTCCATATTAAGGCTAGCATGATGGATACGACCAGCTAAAGGAGGAACCTCTGCCAAAGCCAAAAACTCGCGCCCCGATCCTACCCTAAGGACGGGCATGGAACCTTGATAAGTATCGATCGTTAGACCAAATAGTGATTGATAGAACTCTACTGCGCGCCGCTGATCTTCAACAAAAAGGGTGAAGTGATTGAATTCGCGCAGCGAAATCAAACCTTCTGTTGGGGAAGATTCCGGAGTCGGCAAACACACTTCACCTAAAGCTCCTGACCCTCCGCAATACGTGGAATCTTGAAGCTGAACTACAATACCGTCTGGATCTCCAAAATAAAGCTCAGGCGTACCTTCAGGGGCTCCGCCAAAATCAGCCCCCCGCATTCTAACTCTTGATTCCATACTCCTAGATGCACCGGTAGCCATAACACCATTTGTTTCTAGTGTTTCAACTATTCCATTGACGTTAAAATCATCTAGCGCCAGACAATAATGGGTAATTCTAGGGTTATCACTCGACCCTCCTCCAATAGCTATGAACTGCGGACCATTCCCGACTTGTAAAACTATTGTCCTGCCCTGTCTGGCAGCAATCGGCAGACCGAACAAGCCTTGGTACCAGGCAAGAGAAGCTTCAGGGTCAGAAACCGAAATGGTCATATGATTAATTGATTTTACAGGGATGGGTGGAGCTAAAATCTGCGCAACAGCCGGACTAATCAAGTTTCCACTTAAACCGCCAGTCGCGACGGCCAACGATTTAACAAAAGTTCGGCGACTAACTTGTCCTTGCCTTAGCGCCCTTAGTAAATTGTTGCCATCATTGGACATAGTTAATACCCCTAGTTGGTCTTAACCCCAAATTTTATTTCGGTTCCCAAAAGAAAACTTCCCAGTCACGCAGTGGTTCCGAGCCGGCATATAGAGGCTCATCCATAGACCTACCCGACTTCGCAGCCCATTGTTCCATCATCGCCAACCTCTCGTCACCATGTATCTCTATTGCTTCCATTTCATATGTAGCGTCACCAATACGCAACCAGCCATCTCCACCGCGCTCCCTAACACGCCTAGCCCAGTATCCATCGTCCGGTCGAGTGGCCGTGATAACACCTTCCTCAGTACCGACCCATGACAAGTAAACGACCAAAGGGGGGAAACCGGCTTGCTTCATAAACAGTGGCCCTTGAACACTGTCATTGAGGGACGTGAAATCATCTGGCGCGTCAGTAAGTGTTCCTCCAATAATGATCCCAGGGGTTCGACCTAACCCTTGATTACTAAGATAAGGCGCAGTGAAAACCCAGGCAAATAACCCGACTATCAACACTAATCCTAATGAAACCCCAACCATTGAGCCTCTATTCATTGTTTCTCTCCTCTCAAAATCAGTATTCGTTTAAAACCTTATAATCACACTAATCATTTTAACTTAAGCTTTTCCTTTCCTATTTAAGGAAGATACTTGAACGAAGTATACCCGCGCTCCCGCTAATAATCCGATTTTTTAATCACTTTCACTATTAGCAGCGTCCTAAATTTCTTTAGTTACCTTTTCCAAGAATTTTCGTAAACTGTGTCCAGTATTTTTTTTGAAATTTCCAAGCCATGATCAAAACAACCAACTTGTACTGTTTAATCGCTTCTTTACTTTGCTCTTCCGCGACGTTTTCCCAATACGTTCCTCCTCGTAACACTTCTGGGAAGCCTGATTTGCAGGGTTATTGGAGTAACGCATCACTGACTAAAATGGAAAGGGATACTAACTATGCGGATTTAGGGCTAATAATTCCAGCTGAATTAGTCGCCGAAATAACATACAACCATCCCCAGGTAGTTCGTCAGGCAACTGATGACAATCAAGTCTGGAAGCAGCTGCCTGATGGAGCGGACCTCTCAAGAGGTCGGGGATATAATGCCTTTTGGGTGGCTCCAGGTTCTCAATTTGCCGTGGTAAAAGGAGAAACGCGCTCCTCTATGGTGACTCACCCAGCAAACGGGTTGATCCCATATACCGAGAGAGGTAAAAAATTGCGTCGCGACAATCGCGCTAAATATTCCGGAATTTCGTCTGACACAGTAACAATGGGTACAGACGGACCAGAAGGCCGAGCACTCGGTGAGCGCTGCCTCATTGGTATGGGAAGTACGGGAGGCCCACCTATAACTAATGTAAGGTATAACAACCTTTATCAAATAATTCAGACAAACGATTACATAGTGTTGCATATCGAAATGGCCCATGATGTGCGAATCATTCCCATATCAGACGAACATCGGCGTACAGCCCTAAAACCATGGTTTGGTGATTCAATCGGCTATTGGGACAATGACACTCTCGTAGTAGAGACAATCGGCTTGCATCCACTTCACGCCGAGCGTCACTATGTCGCGGCTCTATCGGATCAAGCTAAAATTTCGGAACGTTTCTCACGCTACTCGGAACATGAAATTCTTTATGAATTCGAGGTAGAAGATCCTGTTTATTACTCTGAGCCTTGGCGTGGTGAAATGACATTTACATCATCTGATGAACCTATTTATGAATATGCGTGCCATGAAGGTAACTATGGCCTTATAGGGATTCTGGCTGGCGCGCGAAAATTAGAACAACAAGCTCTAAAAAATTAAGAGGATTAACTATGTATAAGAAATTTCTGAAAGTGTCAGTACTTATTGCGCAAATAATTTGGTTCGGCTTTATATATGCCGCTGACAACCTTCCAATGGTAGCCCCTGAGGAAGTTGGATTTTCTTCAGATCAACTTAATAAGATAGAAAATCACTTCCAAGGTCGAGTAGATCGTGGCGAGATTGCAGGTATAGTCACTCTAGTTGCACGTAACGGAAAAATCGCACACCTGAGCGCAGTCGGCTATCAAGATGTAGATCAACAAATTCCGATGGAGACAGATACTCTTTTTCGAATCTACTCCATGACAAAACCGATAGCCTCTACAGCCCTCATGATGCTATACCAAGATGGTCATTTTCAACTCACTGACCCCCTTTCTAAATTTATTCCTGAGTTTGCTGATTTGCGTGTACTGCGGTCTCCAAACGCTTCTTTGAGCCGTACTGTTGAAATGGAACAAGAGCCGACGGTACAGGACATCCTCCGTCATACTGCCGGTTTCTCTCATGGGTTAGGGCGCAGTGAATACGATCAAGCTTTTGTTGGAAGCGGTATTTTTCGTCCAGAAACTTCGTTGGAGGAAATGATGCAAGCACCCGCCACATTGCCTTTGATGAATCAACCCGGCTCTGCTTACCGCTACAGCATTGGGCCAGACATAGCCTTGCGTTTGGTAGAAATTATTTCAGGATTGCCTGCCGATGAGTATCTAGAGCAACGCATTTTTAAGCCTCTTGGAATGAGCGAAACAGGTTATGTCGTTAACTCGGATAATGCTCATCGCTTATCTCCCATACATTGGATGAAAGAAGGCCAGCTGGTTCCGATAGGCCTAGAGCATGGTAGTCCATTTGGAGGTGTATTGGTCGAGGACTGGTCGGTCAACAATTATACGGTGGATCATGAATTTAAAGGCGGAAGCCTTGGCCTGGTTTCTACAGCTATGGATTACTGGAGATTTGCTCAAGCGATGCTGAATGGAGGCAAGCTAAACGGCACCACCATAATTGGCAGAAAGACGGTGGAGTATATGAGCCAAAATCACCTTACAGAGGAACAGCATCAAACTTTTAGCCCTGCCTTAGGTTTCGGCTTAGGTTTTGCAACGATTGAGGACCCAGCAGGAGTTAGTTATGTATCTTCCGAAGGAAATTTCTATTGGGCTGGTGCCGCTGCCACAAATTTTTGGATAGATCCAAGTGAAAACATCGTCGTAATTGCCATGACACAACACATGGGAGTCCCAGGCACTGGCAGACTTCGAGGAGAATTGAACGCTTTGGTGTATGGCGCTCTTTCCGATTAGACGTATCTTTGATATTTTTCTATTAAAGGGGTCATATGAAACAATTAAGTTGTTTATTTTATTCATACATTGATTATATTTACGCCACCAATGCATTGAAGAAATTATGAAAATTTGGGTGGATGCTGATGCTTGTCCAGGAGTAATTAAAGAAATTTTATATAGGGCTGCTAAGCGTAAGGAGATTATACTAACTCTAGTGGCCAACCAAGCGCTAAAAATACCGAACTCTAATTTTATTAGGTGCATGCAAGTCCGAACAGGATTTGATGAGGCCGATGACGAAATTGTGCGCCGCATGGAGCCAGGAGATCTGATTATTACAGCAGATATTCCTTTGGCTGCAGAGGTCATTAATCGAAAAGGTTTTGCTCTGAGCCCGAGAGGTGAATTATTCCAAGAAAGCACAATAGAAGCTCGCTTAACCATGCGCGATTTCTTAGAGACTATGCGATCGTCAGGCGAGCATACTGGCGGGCCTCCTCCACTAAGTCATAATGATCGGAAATCCTTTGCGGACCAGCTCGATAGGCTTATACAGACAGAGATAAGTTAGCGCTCGAGATAAGTGGAGAACACTCATTGAATCGGTTTACTCTTTTATTTGTTTTCTTTTTCCTTAGCACTTGCAGTGAACAGCAGGCAAAAAGACAAACTTATGTCTTGACCACAGGGACGACGAGTGCGACTTATTATCCAGTAGGTGTAGCTCTTGCCACACTAGTTTCAGCCAGCGATGACGTGGATTTTTCACTCACTGCTATAAGTTCAGCTGGCTCCCTAGAAAATGTCAAACTTTTGCGAGATAACCAAGCTCAATTCGGCATGATGTTATCCATTTTTGGAGCTTGGGCGTTTGAAGGTAATGGGCCGATTAGCAATCCTCAAACCCATATGCGAAGCGTAACCGCACTTTGGCCTAATGTAGAACACATGTTGTTACTTTCAGAATTTGTAACTGAAGGTTCGTTTACCGACCTTGGCAGGCTTAATGGAGGACGTGTCTCGATTGGCATGCGAAACTCCGGAGCTGAAATTACTGGCTTCTATATACTTGATGCCTTAAATATAAATCATGAAAAAAACTTGTCAGTAGCTTACTTAGGTTACGGCCCATCTGCTGACGCCCTGCAGGACGGAAATATAATCGGGTTAAACGCTCCTGGCGGACCGCCAATGGCAGCCCTCACCAGAGCTCATGCGCTACTTGGAGACGACTTAACCATTCTTGAAGTTACGCAAGACGAATTGGATTTAATTAACTGGGAGTATCCTATTTGGAATTTCTATGACTTAGCACCTGGTACCTATCCGGGCCAACGAGAAAATATCAGAACTGCGGCAAGTTCAAACGTTTTAGTAGCAAGAGATGATGTCCCCGAAGAGATCGTATATAACTTAACCAAACTACTCTGGGAAAATCTAGCCGTGTTAAAAGAAATCCATACTGCTACAAATTCAATGAGCTTAGAAAATGCTTTACAAGGTATTCCATTACCTTTGCATAAAGGCGCTTTGCGATATTATCAAGAACAAGATATCGAAATACCGCCACACTTGATAGACATTTAAAATTAGTGATTTTTTGAGATTACTAAAACTTTAATTTAACGCCCCCATTTATTATGAACCCATCCAGTGGCGCATAGATATCTCCGAATATTGGGTTGGCCAACGTCCCAGAGAAAATCGATTCATAACGAGACTGTCGCGTATCAGAGAAATTTTCAAAATTAAGAAAAACAGACCAATCTCGTTCAAATATTTTTTCGATCATCAAGCCAAAAATCCAAAAGTCCCACTATGCTTAGCACTTCTCAACTTTTGATTTCCATAATAATACGCTTCAAGACCAACTCTTATATCGTCCTCTCTCTCATATACCAAAACAGTGTTTACCCGATCTCTCGGAACCAATGGATAATCTTCGGAGCCACCGAAACCATGTTGTTCAACATCTGTATGTGTGTAGCCAAGAAAAAACTTAAAGTCATTCCAACGCCACGCCAAATTTATTTCTGAACCCTTAGTATCTAAATAATCATAGGCTTGAATAAAAGCAGCCTGATTTAAACCCCTAGCTTCTAGATACAATGGATCTTCCACTTTCGTGTAGAAAAACAAAAAATTCAGATTTACGGAAGAGCCGTTTGAAAACTCCAAGACATGATTTAAATCTGCGTTCAGACCAGTGGATTTTTCCGGTTTAATAAAGCTGTATTCCATTGGTAAGATGTTGCGGAATTGTCGAGACTCTGACTCTTCCGTAAAAACAGTCGGCTCTTTATAGCCCGAGCCGCCTCCAACTCTCAGCGTAGTTTCCTCAGAGATATTATAAAGAAAGGAAATGTGAGGGATCGAGAAAGTCCCATATAAAGAACTGCTGTCGATTCGCATACCTGCTTCCACAGCAAAACGATCTGTAAGTGATCGTGTTACCTGCGAAAAAACGCCAAAGGTATGATTATTATGGTTGTGATTAAAATCCAACAATAATTGTTTTTGATCAAAGTCTTCGGTTAAGAAGTTTGCTCCCACCACCCAGTCCACATACTGGTTAGAACCCAAGATATTTGCTTCGCTGAAACTTGATAGTTGCGTTCCACCAAAACTAAACCCTGGAATTTTAAGACTACGCTCATAATTACTCACGCTGTTAAGTAGGGTTAGCTGCTTACCTGAAGATAATTGGCGGACGTGCTCGAACTGACTCGACACTCGCGTAGTATCACTTTTTTCAAAATATTCCATAGGCAATCTACGTCCCTTGATGTAATCCACACTGCCACCTATTCGATCCTCCTTAACAACATTTAAACCTATCGTAGTATTACTACCCTCCCCCTCTATAAAAAATCTCGGATTAATAGTCCAACGCTCATACTCAGGTATCGCGCTTAATCCATTGCTGGCCGGATCGTAAGCTTCGGCGGTATTGTAAGACGTGAACAAGGTAGCCCCTAAGGACTCTCCTTTACCTGAAAAGAAACCACTCACATCTAACCCACCGGCAGAAGTTGAATTAAATAGCAGAGATCGCTCCGGCTCTGAATCTGGCGTCTTTGATATAAGATTAATCAACCCCGCGATTGCGCCTCCACCATAAAGAGTTGAAGAAGATCCTTTTATTATTTCTACTTGTTTCAAATCTAAAGGCGCTATCTGCAAAAGCCCTAAGCCTCCTGAGTAGCCACCATAAAGCGGCATATTGTCTCTTAATATTTGAGTATATTTCCCATCGAGACCTTGAATCCGAATGGTTGAGTTAAAACTAGAAGCAGAGGTTTGTTGCACATGAATGCCAGTGCTTTCATTTAGCAGCATGCGAATGTTACCAGGCTTCATATTGGATTTTTCATTGATCTCTTCTCCACCCAAAACCTCAACACGAGTTACCTGATTTTCATAACTGCGCCGTACACGGGTCGATTTTATGATGATCTGCTCTAATTCCTGCTCTTGAGGCCAAACTCCTCCCGAGCAAAACATTAGTGTCAAAACAATCAATATGCAGACACACATTGATATGTTATTAACCGGAATCCGAATGACCATAGAATCAATTCTGAAAAATCGACTAGGCATAATGCAACGACCCTGTTTGACCTCAGTTATCGAGGGCGGCTATTAAGTGCGGCTTGTAACTCTGAAAGTCCACCAATGATCGAAGCGTTGCTGGCCCAATGGA
>MDTG01271002.1_pt1 | contig 10989 bp, 14 predicted proteins | sample 811421 | NCBI WGS metagenome assembly MDTG01 (sample SAMN05326645, study PRJNA326480) | marine metagenome | isolation source: seawater | place: Pacific Ocean: South East | collected 2011 | reverse complement strand
GCTCTTGGTGTTGGACTTCCAGTTATTTCTAACTCATGGGGCGAAGACTCAGCCGGTGGCTCTGGAAACGGAGTTCCACAAATGTATGGTGCTGAAGTCAATGAATTAGTTTACTCCGACAATGTAGAAACTACTCACGTTCAAGGAGTTCCTTTGCTTAACAATTCATGGGGTAACGATTCCTCTATTGGATTTGGCCGTGGAGTTCCACAATGGTATGGCAGTGCAGAATCACCCGAGTCTGTCGCAGTTCAAGAATCCCGTCCTGACTCTTACCATCCTTACGAGTTCGTAGATGAAATGAGTCCTGAAGGTGAATACATGACTGGTGATGAGTTTATGCTCTTGCTATCTGAAACAATTGATGGCATGGGAGTTCGTTACGAAAAGCCAAGTATGTTCAAATCTCCAGTGGCTATGGTCGCTGGCGGTGGAATCCTCGCTTATCTGGGCTACATGTTGGCCACCAAGTAAGGTGAGATCATGGAAGGCGTAACCTATACAGGTAATTATACGACTGCTGGTAGTCAAGATGGTTATAATCCATATAAATATACTACTGAAGCCCCATTTGGTGCCGAACCAGAATATGATTGGTATACAAAAATGGAAACCGAACCTATGAACATGAAGGGTGCCGTGGGTATGCTTATGGTTGTTGTAGGCATTATTATGTTTAAAAACTAACTTGAATGCTTCACATTCAGGGGAAAGGAAGTTATAAGTATGTGGTTTCACCACTAAAGTGTATGTCTGATTCAGATCTTAACGACAAGTTTAGAGAATACTATGCTGAAAATGGTATTTCTGCTGAACAAGTAGCCAATTTTGATATGAATAAATTAGATTATGTTCACTGGGGTCACCATGCCGTCGCTTTTCCCAGTTTCTTTGATGTATCTTCCCTAACTTCTTTGAAAGCATGGGCTTATTCTGGATATCATGGTGAAGATGGTGTTAGGTTGGCTACTTATTTATTTACTGTTGGTAAACCCGATCCTCGTGCACCAGAATATATAGTTAAACGCATCCTATCTGCCAATGACATGCACGGTGTTCCTACTATACTTATAGATGCCGAACTCGAAGATGATGATACTGTCATTACTAAACTCCCTGTTTGGATTTATGCTGCCGAAGTTCCTGAATATTTAGAAGGGGCTATGGTAAACACTTTTGGCGGTGGCGAAATTACTTTGGCTCTCCACGATAAAGAAACTGTTAATCAAGATTATAACTTTACTGTTTTTGCCCGGGAAGAAGAATAAGTATAAATAGTTGTAAGGCCGTATCTATGGTATGGCTGATGAAGATTTGTCTCCCGACTTGGAAGACTTGAAGGCCGAGATTGAAAAGTCTGCAGGAGTAGACGAAGAAGTTAAGGAATCACTTCCAACAACTGATGCAATCCTCGGCGATGAAGAACCTCCAAAAGATTCCAAAGGTGCTGCTATGGAAAAAGCAGGTGCCGCTTTAGCAGGAGTGGCTGCGAAAACTGAGGGTATTTCGGACGATGATGATGAAACTCCTGAAGATGAAATTGCTTTAGATGATGTTCAAGATGATGCTGATGCCACTACACCTGAAACGGCTGGAGACCAGCCGATGGTGGAAGAATCAGGAATTGATTATGAGAATCAAGAAGAAGCCCCAGAACCTATCGAAGAAACTCCAGTTATTTCCGAGGAAATGCGAGCCGAAGCCCGTGAACAATTCGGAGTCTCTCAACGAGTAGCCTCTATGCTTCCTGCTGAATATGAATTATGGTTATTCCCTGCCATGGGATCTCCCGGTTATCACGAAGGTAAAGTAACCTTAGCCCGAGTTATCAATAACCTTACTTCTGCTGGTTATAATAAAGATACATTAGGTTATGATGCTGTTATCTATCCTAAGTTAGTTCAAATCGCTGCCGCTACTTGGTCGCAAACTAATTACTGTGGTGTAGATGTCGTAGAAACTCGCACTCAATTAACTTTAGCCCCAGCCTCACAGGTAGTAGATTTACTTCCTAATGTAGACGATGTAACACCCGACCTCATGGCCCCGGCGTTTCCACAAGTCGATACTATTGAAATTGACCTTCCTGTTGTGCCAGAAAAATCATATCTCGCACCAGCCTTAATTGGAGTGGCTTCGCTTTCTGCTCTGGTTTTACCAATCATGTTAGTTAGGCGTAGTATGCAATAAGTATAAATAGTTGTAACAAGGATGTATTATTATGAATCTGGACCTCGCCATTCAAAATACTTTGAAACGCAGCCCAATGGAAGGTGCTATGCACGGAGTATTGTCTAATTTTGGTGCTCAATACGAACTTCGTTCTTACACCGAGAACGCTGGATTGGCAGAACAACTCTTCGGAGATTCCGTGGCTGTTACTGCACCTGTTGGAGATTCCCAACTTTCCAAGGCAGTTCTTCCTGATGACTCTACTTTCGCACCCGCTACTCAACAGAGTTTCTCGCAAGTAGTTACTATGAATGGAATGACCTATAATATTTCTTATTCTACTGATAACAATAATTATACTTTAAGTCAAGTTCTACCCGCTTCTGGTTTCGATCGTTTCGTTAACTGGTTTAAGTCAGGTGGCAAGACTCAAGAAGCATCTACAGTTTTGATTACTAAATATGGTGGCGACTCTGGACATCGTTTCTTAACTGCTGTTGAAGAATCAACACTCGAAGATAATCTTAAAAACGCTGTTATTTCTCAGGTATTAACTAATATGTCTCCCGAGATTACTGCCGTCATTCAAGTTCCTGCACAAACCGAAATGTCTTTAGCAGGCACCTCCCCGGTTTCTGCTCAATCTATGAACCAAAGCAACATTATGGAAATGGACTTGGCTGCCGAATACCGAGGAGTTCAAAAACTTAAGTCAGATCACTTCATGGGCGATACCATCGTTCCTACTCCACTTTCTCACATCCATTCAGGAATGCTACGCAACGCTGAAGGATTCAACCAAAACCCAGTAGGTCAGCACATCGCTCCACCTACTAAGTTAGCGGGTGCTCCACGCAAAAACTCACGGAGCCTGTGAATAAATATAAATAGTCGTTAGGTGAACAATATGGTAATGCAATACTCACAATCTCAACCAGATGTAGAAGATTCTTTTGAAGTTCTTACAGATAGTTCCACTTATGCAGGAGTTCTTGGACTTATGTCTGGTGCTTTTATTGGTGGACTTTTAACTTACATTCCTTTCTACAAACTCGGTTCTTTTGCTGAAGTTGGACGCACACTTGGAACAGCCGGACTTGGTGGATACCTTATCGTTTCCTCACGCAGTCGTTTTGATGACGTTGGTAAAGGAATGAACTATGCTGGAACTGCTTTAGTGCTTTCCGCAGTCGTTCAAGCGGCTACTATGATTTCTCCTCGTTTCGGTTCCATGGTTGGTCGTTACTCTGCTGAAGAATACCTTCCTCAATCTGGTAGCGGTAATGTTATCGGACAAGAAACTGCACTTCACTCTTTTTCAGACATCAAGAATGCTGAAGAACTAACTGAAGGGTCTTCTGGATACCCCGGTGACGGTGGACCAGAATGGGACTTTGAAAACATGACTGTTGATATGGTCGATCGTGTTCCTGCTTCTGATGCAGTTGCATCTGTTGTCGAACTATCTGCTCTCGGTCACGGACCTGACCAATGGTTCGGTGCTGAGTTCACACCTACTGGTGGACTTGACCAAAACCTTGGTGGTGTTAGTGAATCCACCGCTACTATGAATCCTACTGATATGAAAGAAGCAGATTATGTTTCTTCTGTAGATACCATGGGACTTCGTGCTCAAAACATGAACCGTGGTAATTTGTTTGTAACTACTAAGTATGCAGGCGGTAACTCTTATGCACCACCTGTAACATATGCGGCTGAAGAGCCAATGATTGAACAAACTGCTTCTGCAAACGTTCAATCACCAGAATACTTTAAACCATTCACTACTGCTGACACAGATATGAACCCACTTGCATCAATCCGTGTCGTCAGCCCCGGCGGACAAACACCTATACAATGGTATGGTTCTGCAGAGGCTAATTCAGTAGGAACCTTGTCTCACCACATCGGTGAAGGAAATGGATCTGTTCTTGGACAGATGTAAAACTATATATAGTGGAAAAGAAAAGAATTAAATAACTCAGGAGAGTAAAAAATATGTTGAACCAAATTATGAACTTTATTGTAAACCCGCTTACTGTTGGAGCATCTCTAACAGTCGTCGGTGCGGCTGGCCTTGTTGGTGGAATGTTTAGTAACGTTATGGACTATCGAATCCCACTACTTAATGTAAGCCTCGGCACCGTAATGTATGTCGTCCCACTTTCAGTCGGACTTGTAACCCTTGCCCGTGTCTACGGTGGCTTTGACCTTCCATTCTTGGGAGACATCGCTGACGAAGCCGCTGCTGAAGGCGCATACATCGATCCTAACGAAGCCAACTGGGGAGAAGACTCCACAGTGGTTGGTGGCCGTGGTGTCCCAACTTATTACGGCTCCGCAGAATGGAACGAGTGAGTTTAATACCTCGAACTAATCGGAGATGTTAAATATGCGAAATCTAATTGTTAATGAATACACTGTCGGCGGATCTCTCCTGCTCGTCGGTTTCGGTTTCTTTAGCACTCGCTTTGCTGACATCCTATCTTATCAAGTTACTACTGTGCCATCTGCCATTCCAATGATTGGCGGTGCTTCCGTTACTGTCGGACGCATTCTTGGTGTAGTTCCTGCAACTCTCGGTCTCGCTGTCCTAATGGGCAAGTTCCGAAAGACACCTGTTCTCGGTGAACTAACCAAACTTCCAGTCGTAAGTGATGCTTATGACATGGTTGAAGAAAAAGTTTCCGATATCGCTGGTGATTTCCGTGACCAAATCGCAACTTCCGCACAACCTACTCCTGAAGTAATTCCAATGGCTGCTGAAGGCGGTATTTCTGATGAAGATTATGCTGCTGAAGAAATGGTTATCAGTGCTATGGAAAATGCACCTAAAAAATCTGGAACTCCAAAGCAGCAAGCATGGAGATCCTGTGTTGCTGAATCTAAGGGTAACATGGTAAAGGCCAAGGAACTCTATACTGCTATGGGCTACTAAGGGTGATACCTTTGATTAACAACCCAGTAGCCTATTATAAAGAAATGGGTTTCACTTCTATTGATTCTTTAGTTTATACTGGTTCTTTAGTTGGTGCTCTCGGAGGAATCCTCGGAGTTGTCAACGGTATTCGTTATAGTCAAATGAAACAAATTGGAGTTTTCGCTATTATGACCGTGGCTTGTGGCTTCGGCTTAATGGAAGGCTTGGATATTGCTAACAAGTATTATCCAAAAGAAGAATAACTACATATAGTTAAATAACTATATTTATATCGTGTCTGGTATTATCAATTTTCTTCGAGGGACAGACCAGATTGTTGGTAAACTTTTTTATTTTGGTGGAGAAGGTCTTGACGAGTCCACATTTGGACTTCACAATCATTATTTTGATTGTTCAAAACCCGATGTTCAACCATATAGTTGTGATGAGTGCGACGTAAGTGCTGCATGTAGTGACGGTAGTTTCGTAATGGAAGAGGGAGATGATGTTTACAACATTTCTGTAGTTGAAAACGCAATCTTAAAATACTATAATGAACTCGCACCCGAGAATCGGGATACATCTGCCTATCGGCCCTTTCGTTGGAAGACTATTTCTAACCTAACCTCTAAGACTAAATATAAAACTGTTAAAATGTTGTTAGACAAAGATGATGATGTTTGGTATCTATTGGCAGAATTAAAACAACCCATTGTTGATGATTCCTTCGCCTTCAGAGAAATGATTAACAAATTACAGAATCATTTTAAAGACGATTGACCTTACAAATCACGAAATCAGTGCAAAGTATTATATAGTCAAAAAACAAAAGTAGTTATATCCCTAAAAGGGAGGAAAGATTATTATGTCAATGAGAAGCCAAGTATATGAATGGAGTAACCTTCAGACAAGCAGCAACCAGTTGCGCCGTCTTTCCACCGATCAACCTGCACAAGTTGTAGGTAACCGAGAATATGATATTTTCACCGGTGGAGTAGGAAACAACATTACCAAGCCCGCAGAAACAACCGCCACACAATTTATTGTGATTGAAGATATTGCAGCAAGCCCAGTTATTTCTGGTGCTGTTCAAATCCGTATCAACACAACAGATTACTTCCAGAACCCTGACGTTACCAACATGGATGGTATCCCGGGTCTTGCAAGTCCTTACCCTCGTGGTGCAAACTCAACACTCGACCTAACTGCTACTGATTCAACCACAGTCGGTTCTGAGAACATCTTGAAGTCCTTCGACCTTTACCCAGACGTTTACGTCCTACCGGGTCAAACCTTCCAGATTCTTTACCTTACACCATCAGGAACTACTACTGATGCTACATCCACAGAAGTTGTCTCTTGCTTCGTTAAGTATACTCTTTACGATGGCCCAGATGCACTCATCGCTAACAAACTTCTTGAATTAGGCGTAACCATCAACCCAAACAACGTTGACTGGTATAAGCGTTCCCTGATTGAACAACAGCAACGCTCTCGTGTCGCTGCAGCCGCTGGAGGTCAGGCTTAATCGGAGTCCCCGATTTAAACACTTTATTAGGAGTTGAAAAAATATGTCAATGAGAAGCCAAGTATATGAATGGGATAGCACAGGAATGACCGTAGCGAATGTCGTCGGTCAGAGAACATCAATCTTCGTAGGTGGAGTCGGTAACAACATTACCAAGCCTGCTGAAACAACTGCAACTGAGTTCGTAGTTATCGAAGACATCGCCACCACACCCTCTTTGGGTTGCTGGGCTGGTGTAGCAGACAACACAGTGATCCGTGGTCTTATAGTCGACGCAACTGTTGGAACTGCTGGTCTTGCTGGTCCTCGTTCTTACGTCCAAGTTCGTATTAACACCACAGATTACTTCCTCGACCCAGATAACATCCCTAACGATGGTATCCCGGGTGCTGCAAGTCCTTACCCACGAAGTATTAACTTCCAACCTGCTTTCAACCTTTACCCAGACGTTTACGTCCTACCGGGTCAAGTTTGGGACGTTTTGGTCACTTTCTACAACCAAGGTGCTTTCGGAACCACAACATCAGTTGCTGGTGAACTAATGTGTTTCGTTAAATACACACTTTACGACGGTCCAGATGCTCTTATCGCTAACAAGTTGTTGGAGATGGGAATCAGTATCAACCCCGGAAACGTAGACTGGTATAAGCGAAGCCTACTTCAAGCACAGGCTTGAGCGTAAAATCGCCTTTTCCGAGTGATTCTCCCTCTGGGAGTATGACGGTCAAGCGAAAGCGTTAGGTGTTGCCCATGCAAGTTAAGATGACTTCCCTTAATACGGGAGTTGTTCTGATAGGTGTCGGCACTGCTTTAACTGCTTACCATGCTGAAAAGTTAGTCTCTGAACAATTCAAAGGCAAACAATTAAGAGGACACATTTCCCTTGCCCTGCTCGGGTTAGTGACCTTTAGTATCGGTTGTAACTTAGTCGCCAATGGTATTCACGACCATCTGGTAGCAAAGAGTTAAGTAAGTAGTTCCTTAAGCACAAGGTATGTTTGATATCATCATTCCGATCTATCGGATTGCACCCGCATTGTTAAAGCGTTGTATAGATTCTGTCTTCGCACAGAGTTTGTCTGATACTGAATATAATGTATGGGTTGTTGATGGAACACCCCTTGATGCCGACACCTACGCAGGATGTATGCAAATTGTTGAAGAATATGATGACCACCCCCGGTTTAATTATTTCAGACAATCTGGTTCTGGAGTCTCCCAAGCCCGTAATGAAGCCGTAACTTTAGGTAGTTCACCCTTTATTGCATGGTTAGATGGCGATGATTACTGGTATCCACTTCACTTAGAAGAACTGCATAACTGTATTAAGAAAACCACCGATGACCACGTTGTTTGGTGGAATGCTGGAGATGTCACCACTTCCACCACAGGTGTTAATGGTTATGTTCACCGGACTACACACAACTTTAACTATTTTCCGAATCATTCCACTTGGAGTGATCGGTATCATGGATTACACTTTCGTTTAGATGCTACTGTCTTTCCAAGCAGCGTCGTAGTGCGTCGTTCTCGCTTTGAAGAAGTGGGTGGATTCTTAGAAGAAGTCTGGTTGGGCGAAGACCAACTATTATGGTATTATCTCTGTGGCGATGGTCGTCGAGATGATAAAGTATATTTATCTTATCAAAATGATTTTGTTGGCATCTACCGCCAACATGATGAAAATTACTTTGAAAAGGGTCAAAACCCATGGCAAGATTTGTATGGTGATGAAGCCCGCCACCATTGTGATGCAGGATTAAAACAAAATTATTTAAAATATTGGGGTCCTATCGAAGATTGGGAACAACCAGCAGATATGTCTGACCAAGAATGGAAAGACATTACTACTTGGACCTTTAGTGCATCTACTGAAACCCGGCCCATGGATATTAAAATAGATTGATGATAGTTATTTTAGAATCCTGATACCTACATATAGGTGGTGGCCAAACTTAATAATATGTCCAGTCCTGACAAGCCCAACAAAATTATCGCCCCACCACTAAATATCGCTGGTATTGATATAGATGTTGAGGCTGTTAAAGACGCTATGCTATACATTAACCACAACACTGGTCATGACATGGTAGACCGACAAGTAGAAGAGTTTATTCTTTCTAATTCTGGTGATGGTTATGTTGAATCTAAACAATTAGAATATAGTGGCCGATCCTATGTTGGTTGGGCACATAGTTTAATGACTGTTTGTGAAAAGTATTATGAAGTAGAAAAGGTATGTTCCTACAATGGACGTGGCACTGCCGAGGCCAATCCAGTATATTTAGATGAAAAGGTTAGAAGTCGTGATGGCACTGAAACTATTATCAAGGTCCCACACCGTCAAACCAGATTTTTGCGACATCGTGAAAATGGACACCCATTAGTATTATATTTTTATCCTTATGGCATGTATGAAATTGATTGCCGAGTATACTTCGGAACTAATTCTAATTATAATCATGTAGAGTTTATGGATGAAGTTACTGCTCACTTCAAGACTGAAGGTATCTATAAAAATGCAGTTATCAATGCCGACTACACCTTTTTAGAAGTTCCTAAAATGGATTGGGATGACATTGTTCTAACTAAAGACCAACAAGCCATGATTGATCGCCATGCTATCAATTTCTTAGACCGAATGGATGATTACAAAGAGTTGGGAATGCGAACCAGTCGAGGATTACTATTATTGGGTCCTCCCGGCACAGGTAAGACACTTTGTTGTAGTATTCTTATCAATCTTTGTAAAGATTGCACTATTATTTATGTTTCCCGAAATGCTATTCAAGAACGAGGTCAGATTGATGAAATCTATGGCTTGGCACGAAAGTTATCTCCTGCTTTAGTAGTTGTAGAAGATATTGATACCCTCGGTGGAATTGACCGTGAGCAAGGCGACCACCCACTTTTGGGTGAGTTCCTAAATTGCTTGGCAGGTGTTGAAAAGAATGAAGGTGTTATCACTTTGGCTACTACAAATTATGCTAATCATTTGGACTGGGCTTTGGCCGACAGACCCGGCAGATTTGACATCCGTGTTAATTTCGACCACCCCGATGTGCCTGCCCGTGCCCTGATTTTGGAAAAATATTTAGATAAGTGTCGCACTGATGCTCTGGATTTGAAGTCAATGGTAAAAAAGACTGATGGTTGGTCTGGTGCTTACCTTAGAGAGTTAGTAAATATTGCTATTATGTTGTCTGCAGATGCAGATAAAATTATTACTCAGGAGATTTTCGATCAGGCTCACAAAGAATTAACAGACATGAGAAGTGAAGTTGCCAAAGAGCGTGGTCGCACTCGTAAAGAAGATAATACTGAAACTGATATTTTCTATGGTTGAGAAAAGTATAAATAGCGGCGTAGCCCAAATATACCCATGGCTAAAGCCCCCGTTGTCACAGAACTATCTCTACAAAATGTGAGATTCCTATTTGGAACTATGGTAGACCTTAGAATGCTACCCCAAGTTTTAGAACATACAGGAAGCGCAGAAGTAGGTGAGTTTAAGTTAGTTGCCCACTTCCCAGAACAAGAAAAAATCAATGGAACTGAGGCTGCATATTTAGCCCGTCACAAAGGATTCCGTGGAGGAGATTACAATACTTATCATGGCGACCCATACACACTTGATGAAATCAATTGGGATGCCACAGGCCGAGCAGGTGTGCATTTAGTCACCAAGACTAAGTATGGACAAACCGTAGAGTTCCCAACCATCCCCGATAAAAATGATACTTCCGAACTAATGCTAATTGTATCGGAATATGTAGAGTCTATTAAGACCCCACCTTTGATTGTGCGATGCAGTGGAATCGGTGGAACAATTTCCCCATTAGGAAACAAGAAATATCAATTAAGTTTAACAACAGGTGCAACTAAGTGTCCTGCAGGAATTAAAGATCACGTTCCTAAGAAATACCATGCTGAAGATATGGATATTATACCATATGTCGGCGGTGCAGAGATATTTAGCGCAGAAGACCTATCTCCTGCTCAACAAGAGTTTATCGGCAATCAAATTAAGCGTCAAATGCAAGGCTATTACCGCACTGGAGTTATTGGTGTAGACCCAGTTATCGGTGCTTTCCCTAACGGCCCCATGAGTATCGCTAAGCGGACCCCTGAAGCCAAACAAGACTTCTTCCGTGAACCAGCAGTTCAGGATGAGGATGGCTTCTGGAACAAGGGTCCTAACCGATGGCAGGCCCATAAAATTGCTCAAGGCGTTGCTTACGACCAATTAGAACGTGCTCAAAGCCGTGGCTTGATGGCTGAAGATTACGCTGCTGAATCACTTTTACTTTGTTCTGAACACGACGATTACTTTGCTGCTTGTGGCTGTGGAACTAAAACTATGAACGCT
>MDTG01236767.1_pt1 | contig 10989 bp, 12 predicted proteins | sample 811421 | NCBI WGS metagenome assembly MDTG01 (sample SAMN05326645, study PRJNA326480) | marine metagenome | isolation source: seawater | place: Pacific Ocean: South East | collected 2011 | reverse complement strand
TAACTTGAATAGTTTTATTGTTTGAAACCATCTATATTTTAATATCATAATATGTATAAAAATAATTTATAAAAATGAAAAAAATTAAAACTGATTTCTTAATTGTTGGATCTGGACTTTATGGTTGTGTTATAGCTGAAAGAATATCGTCAATTTTAAAAAAAAAGGTAATCATTTTAGAAAAGAGAAATCACATTGGGGGGAATTGCTATAGTGAAGTTGATAAAAATACAGGTATTGAATATCATAAGTATGGAACACACATTTTTCATACTTCTATTAAAGCCGTATGGGATTACTTAAAAGACTTTACAAAGTTTAATAGTTATAGGCACCAAGTTCTAACAAAATATAAATCAAAAACATATCAACTTCCAATTAACTTGGAAACAATTAATAGTTTTTTTGGAAAAAACTTTTCGCCTTCCCAAGCAAGAGATTTTGTTACAAGGCAAACAAAAAAATTCTATAAAAATAATTATAATAATTTTGAAGAAAAAGCATTGTCTCAAATTGGTGAAAAACTTTACAAAGCTTTTATAAAATATTACACTTTTAAACAATGGGGGAAAGACCCCAAAAATTTACCACCCTCTATATTTAATAGACTTCCGCTAAGATTTAATTATAACGAAGATTACTATAAAAACCCTTTTATTCAAGGTATACCGCTTGATGGTTATACCAGTATATTTAAGAGACTCACTGAAAGTTCAAAGATTGAAGTTATTTACAATTTTAATTATGAGTATGAAAACAATTTTAAAGTAAAATATTTAACAATTTACACTGGACCATTAGACAAACTTCTAAAAAATAAATTTGGAAAATTAGAATGGAGATCGTTAGGTTTTAAAAAAGAAGTAATTAATTCAGAAGATTACCAGGGAACATCGGTTATTAATTATCCTGAAATTAAATTTAATTATACAAGAATTCATGAGCCAAGGCATCTTCATCCTGAAAGGAAATATGGAAAAAAAACTTTAATAATTAAAGAGTATCCTAAAGTAAACAATAGTGAACCATATTATCCGATTAATAATAGTGAAAATAAAGAAAGACACGCTATGTATAAGAATTATTTGATAAAAAATAAAAATAAAAAAATAATTTTTGGCGGAAGACTTGCGGACTATGCTTACTACGACATGGACATGACTATATCTGCAGCATTAAATAAGTTTAATATAATAAAAAAAATATTTAAATAAGATATGAAAAATATTCTATTAACAGGAGGTGCTGGCTATATAGGTAGTCAAGTTGCGAACTTACTTTTGGATAAGGGATTAAAGGTTACAATTATTGATAGTCTTATAACTGGAAATAAAAAATTAATACCTAAAAAAGCAAAATTTTTTAAGTCTGATATTGGAAATAAAAAAAAAATTAGTAATTTTTTGCAAAATAATAGCTTTGATGCGGTAATGCATTTTGCTGGTCTTATTAAGGTAGAGGAATCATTTAAGAAACGAAAAAAATATAATCTATTCAATTTTATTAAAGCAAAAATTTTTTTTCAAACTTGTATGGATAATAATTTAAATACAATAATTTTTTCATCAACCGCATCTGTTTATGGAGAAAAAACTAAATTTAAATATAACGAAAATAGTCCAAAAAAACCAACTAATCCATATGCAAAATCAAAATTAAGACTAGAAAAATTTTTAATTGAAAAAATAAAACAAAAAAAAATTAATTGTATAATACTAAGATATTTCAATGTAGCTGGAGCAGATCATAAAATGAGAACAGGCTTGATAGATAAAAAATCCAGTCATTTAATCAAAGTTGCCAGTGAAGTAGCAACAGGTCAGCGTAAAAAACTAATTGTAAATGGAAATAACTACAATACTAAAGATGGAACAACTATTAGAGATTTTATTCACGTTATGGATTTGGCTAATATTCATATTTTATCACTTGAATACTTGCTTAAAAAAGGGAAATCAGAAATATTTAATTGTGGTTATGGCAAGGGTTACTCTGTAATGCAGGTAATCAAGTCTTTTAACAAAATTCTTAAAAACAAAATGTCAATATTTTTTGGTCCAAGACGACAAGGTGATGCTATTTCTGTTGTAGCCAACATATCTAAAATAAAAAAAAAAATAAAATGGAAACCCAAATATAACAAACTAGATTTAATCATAAAATCTTCCTTAAAATGGGAAAAGAAAATAAATAATTAATTATTTTATATTTGTGAGCAATCTTTTATTAAAAATTTATCTAAAATATCATTTAATATAATTTTTTTAATACAATTTTTCTCTAAAATATCTTTTAAAACATCATCGTCTCTAAAAAAAGGTTTTACCAAATATATAGTTTTAATTTTTGTATTTTTAATATTATTGATAAAAAATTTTTTGTAACTTTCAAAATAGCTGTCTCCTTTTGTTGGATAAACATGAAATGAATTCCAGACTTTATTAGGTGAGTTGTCATAAACTGATAGTATAACGGAAATAAATTGATAATCTGTAAATATTGCCTTTTCTGAATCGTCATTTTTAATAATCTCTATGACTTCTTTTAATTTTGAAATTTCAGACTCTGGATTTTCTGGATACTTGGGTGTTATCCATTTAAGACCATCGAGTTTTTTATCCAATGAACTTGCGTCTATTGCTTTTGATAAATTCACCTCTCTAAGATCCATAAAATCTCTTTTATCAATATACTTGTAGCCATAGTAAATTGCAGATGATGAACTTAAAGCTATTAGAAAATAAAGGATAAACTTTTTTTTATTAAAATATTTAATAAAATATATGTGTGAAAATGCACATAAAATAGGAATTAAAAAATAAATATATATCCCATTTAACGTCATTAATTGATGGGCAATTAAAGTGAAGGATAAACTTATTAATGAAAGAATAATTAAAAATTCATTACTAGCTAAATACCTTTTATTATTTTTTATATTTATTATTAATACTACAAATAAAATAATGCTCGCCAAATGTATTAATTTAAAACGCAAAAAAATTCTATTAAATTCTAATGGAAAAAGAAAACCTTCTCCCAGTCTGCTACCTCCTAGTGACATTGGAAATAAAATATATTGCTCAATAAAATTAGTAAGTGGAATTTTTCCCAATATCATCATTGATAAAAAAATTATCAGAATAGTTATTGATCCAAGGAATCCATAAATAATTTTTTTAAAATCGAAATTAAAAATAAAGTATATTATAGAAAGAGACAGAATTATTATTAAAATATATCCAGCAGGTGTTTGTTTGGTTAAAAAAGAAAATACAAATATAATTGGCAAAAAAAACCAGTAGTTTTTATTGTTTGTTTTTAAGGCTAAAATAAATGTAAAAACTGATAAAGCAGATAAATATGATGAATGATGATCAACATATGGGGTTCCTGCTGAGGGATAAGCTAACAATGACAGTAGGAGAGAGTAAAAAAAACTATAATTTATATTTAATTTAAATTTTCTAAGCATTTGATAAAAGAAAATTACAAAAATAAAATTAAAAATTGATGCGTGTAAAACATAGCTAAACCATGAAATACCAAAAATTTTAAAAAATAGGGCTTGTACTATATCCATAAATGGACCGGTGATTGTCCAATAATCTTTGAATGGGAAATAACCCTTTAAAACGTCGTAACCAGAATTAAATGGAAAAAATGTATCAATAGGCATAACACCAATATTTCCATAATGTTGATTAAAAAAAACTGAAGAAAAAAAAAGTAAAGTAATTAAAAAAAAATTTTTATATCTTGTTATTGATATCATTAAAGAATTAAGAGAAGTAATTTTACCACAAAATAATTTACGTAAATAAACAGAGCGGCATGTGTTAGATATAATAGAACTATTAAATTATTTTTAGTTCTTCTATTAGCAATAACTTCCTCGCTATCTCTGTCAAAAATTGATTCTTTTTTTTTAACCTTAAAATCATAGGTAAACATCCAAAAATTATTTTCATTTTCATGTTCGTTATCTGTTTTTATTGAAATAATTTTATTTGAAATGTGCTTGGCAAGATAATATAGAATAAAAAGAGCTAAAATAGATACAATCATTAATTCCTAAACAATGTAATTAATATTCTAAAAAAATATTGTGCACCCAGATAGATAAAAATAAATATATTTGGATAAGATTTGCTATCAATTTCATGAGCATCTTTGTTCTGTACGTATGAGACCTCTGAAAGTTTCAAATTATTTTTATGCAAAATATATATAAATTCTATAAACCACTCTGAATATCCTGAAATCACTTTAAATAGTATTTTTAAATGTTCTCTTTTCATTAAAAAAATCCCACTTGTGAAATCATTAAAAGGAATTCTTAAAAAAAGTCTACCTACAAAATTTATTAACCAGCTTGAAAATGATCTAATAAAAATTCTTTTATCACCGCCTCCTTCAATATATCGAGAAAGACATGCTAAATCGTGCCCATTATTTAATTTTTGTATTAATTTTGGGAAAATTAAAATTTGATCTGGGCTATTAATATCGATTGTTCCTACATAATCACCCGTTGAAACCTCAAAACCTTTTTTTTGTGCTGATGCCAAACCTCTCTCATTTTTTCTAACAATTAAATTAAATTTGAATTTACTTTTTAAAGAGTTTATTTTTTCAATAGTTCCATCATTAGAATTATCATCGACAATAATTATTTCAACATTTTGTAAAGTCTCATGTATTAATTTTATAGTATTTTCTACATAACCAACTTCATTATATGTACATAAAATAATTGATACTTTTTTATTCATATAGTCCAAAAATTGAATAGCCCTTTATATCGCTAATGTAGTAACTGTCTATATGTTTAATATTTTTAAATGATTTGAAAATATTTTTATTATAATTAACAAATATAAATAAAATATTTTTTTCATTGGAAAAAGATTTTATTATTTTTTTTAAAAAATCCTCTGTTTGATTATAATTCCTAAAAGGGTTATTTAAATATAAGCAATCAGGCTTTAAATCTGTTAAATTTATTTTAGTAAAATCAGATTGAATAATTTTAATATTTTTATTATTAGCAAAAATTTTCTTTGACTCATTACACTGATTAATCAAATATTCGACACCGATAAATTCACAATTTGAAAAATTTTTATTAAAGAAATCGATTGTTCTCCCTGATCCAGATCCAAGATCTAAAAATGTTTTAAAACCATTTTGCTTTAATACTTTTTTAATTTTCATTAAAAAGTAATAAGGACAAGGGATGTTGTCTGACATTGTTTCATTTTTTGTTAGATTAAATTTATTACCCTTATATCCTTTCACTATATATAAAATCTCAAAAAATATTATTTTAAATATAGAAAATTTATAACTATTTAAAATTCTAAATAAATTGCTCAATAACATAATGGTTTTTTTAATAATTTTAGTTTAGTATAAATTAATATTAATTAATATAATAATAATGAGTCGCAATAAAAATAAACCCAGTCTAAAAACTTTTTTTATAAAACTATTTGCAATTACGCTTGCCCTAATAATTGTAATTAACATGTCGTTTAATTTAATTGTTGGTGAAAGATTAGAAAAAATTGATAAAATTATTTCATTAAATGATAAAGAGGAAAGAGACCAATTTAAGAATAAAATTAGATCAGAAATAACTAAAGGTTTAGAAAAAGATCGTCTTTTAGATCAAAAAGATGCAGAACTTTTATACAAATTTTTCATAAAAGTTAAAAATGAAATTCAGCAAGCTAAACCAAATTGAAAAAAATTTTCGATAACATTGAAAAAAAACAAAGATATTTAATTTTTGCATTATTCCTCTTTGCTACCTACTGTGCCTTAACTATTGGTGAAGCTTGGGATGAAAAAGCAATGCTAATTCATGGGAAAATAACTTTAAACTATTTATTATCATTCGGTCAAATCAAAGAAGATTTTATTTATAGAGAAAATTATTCAACTTTATATTTTTCAACACTTTATTTGTTAACAAAAGCTGTTCCTTTAAAATATGAAATTGAAGCAACTCACATTATAAATTTATTTTTTTCATTACTGACCATTTATGGAATAAGCAAATTTGTTTCAGAAGTTTTTAACAAACATGTGGGAAAAATTATATTTATTATTATGTTTTTTTATCCTATTTTTTTTGGACACATGGGAATAAATAGTAAGGATACAATTTTAGCCTTGTGTCATGTTTGGATAAGTTTTTTTATTTTTAGATATATTAAAAATCAACATAACAAAACGGAAGCTAGAAATTATTTGATATTAATTGCATTATTAGCCTCTGTTGGGTCGGGTATCCAATTAGTTTTTCTCGGGTCCTTATTGCCAATATTTATTTTTATAATTTTAGATATTTTTTATTTTAAAAAAATTTCTGTTAAAAAATTTAATATTGCAAAGTTTCTATTCGACACCGCTATTTGTTTTGTATTATTTTATATCTTACTTGTTATTTTTTGGATTGACACCTATCCTAATATTTTTGTATTGCCTTTTAAATTTTTATTTGCCACTTTTTCCGAAACATATTGGACTGGTTGGCCTCATAACTTAATTAATGGGATTTATTATGACTCAGATAAAGTTCCTAAAAATTATATTATTATTAATTTTATTTTAAAATCTCCAGAATATATTCTGATCTTATATATTTTATTTATTATTTATTTATTTAAAAATAAAAGTTTTTTTATAAAAAGTTTTAATGAATTCAATTATAAAATAATTTTTGTATTTTCTTTGATAATTTTTCCAAATTTGATTTTATTATTTGTGCCCTACCCAATCTACGATGGCATGAGATTATTTCTTTGGACTTTACCTTATTTTTTAATTATTCCCTCTCTAGTAATTTATTATTTATACAAAAATAAAGTTTCGAAAATAATTAATATTTCTTTATCTTTGGCAGCAATTTATTTCATTTTTAATTTTATTCAAATTACACCATATCAATACACTTATTTGAATATTTTGAACGGAAAAAAATCTGAAAGATATCAAAAATTTGAAAATGATTATTGGGGAACTTCTTTAAATGAACTAATTAAATATTCAAAAGTTTCAAAAAATAAAAAATATTTAATTGGCACCTGTGGCGTCAGTCCTCACATTGCTAAAAAAATTTCATATAAAATTGGTTATAAAAACTTTAAATTTGTTAATGAAAAAGATGCAGATCTAATAATTATGACCAATAGAGTAATAAAGAATAATAATAAATTAACAAATTGTTTTGACAAGTATGATGGAAAAAACTTAAGCGTTGTAAAAAGAGGTGGGTCAATTTTATCAACTATTAGAAAAATTAAATAAGTGGTTTTTTGAGTCTGAAAGTGTCGTTTTCGTATTCTTTACCTCCTCTTGGGCCTTGGGTAAAAACAAGAAACTTCGAGTCTTTTTTTGCTCTAATTGCATGCGACTCATTTTTTTGCGTAACCACCAAATCTCCTTCTGAAAGAGTTATTTTTTTAATTTTTTTATTTTTTTGTTTGGCAAAAAGTTCTATTTTTCCTTTTAATAGATAATTCCATTGAATAGTTTTTTTGTGATAATGATTACCTCTGACTTGGCCCTTTTTTTGAGTAATCAAAGTAATTGCGTTAATTTCTTTTTTTTCTAGAAGATCCATTATGTAACCTCTTTTATCTTTAAAACTTATCTTTGTTTTTATTTTTTTCATTTTATTTTTTAACTATTTTAACTTTTGGAATTGGTATTATAAATTTTCCACCTTTTTGTAAATATTTATTATTATTTTTAATTATCTCTTTTGAAAAATTCCAGGCTAGTAACAATGCATAATCAGGTTTTGTTTTTAAAATTTTATCATCACTAAAAACTGGTAAGTTCACACCTGGAGTATAAAGGCCTTGCTTAATTGAGGACTTTTCAGTTGCATATTCCAAATAATCACAATCTAATTTAGAATAATTTAGAAGTGTCATTCCTTTAGCTGGAGCACTCAAAGCTATAATTTTTTTGTTAGATTTTTTTAGTTTTGTAAGTAACGAAACTAAATTAAACCTATTTTCGATAACTCTTTTTTCAAACTTGGTCAAAATTTTCTTTGAATTTAATTTTTCCTTCTTTTCTAAATTACAAATTTTTTTGACATTTTTATCAACTTTAAAGTTTCCTGCTTTTGAAATAAAAATTCTGATTGAACCTCCGTGTATATCTTTTTGCAAAATATTAATAATTTCAAAATTAAATTTCTTAAAAAATTTGATTAATGGTAATACAGTTATATATGAGAGATGTTCGTGATAAATAGTATCGTACTCCAAACTTTTTACGAGATGCAAAAAATGAGGTGCTTCAATTACTAATATACCTTCGTCATTATGCAGTAGTTTTTTGATATTTCTCATAAAAGAATCTAAATCATTAATATGAGCAAACACATTTGTTCCGGTAATTACTTTAGCTTTACCAGATTTTCTCAAAACTGTATTGACTGCTTTTGAATTAAAAAAACTATTGATGGTTGGAATGCCTCTTTTTCTTGCAATCTTGCATATATTTTTGGCAGGATCTATACCAATAACCCTACACTTTTTTTTTTTAAAACCGCTTAATAATACTCCGGTATTACTTCCTATATCTACGGCTAAATCTTTTTTTTTAAGTTTGTAATCCCTAAAAACCGTCTCGGCAAATTCGTACCAATGTTTTTTTCCGGCTTTTGTTATTGATGACTCGTAAGGATAATTGTCTTGGTAAAGAACCTCTGGCTCAACCACATAATTTAACTGTTTAAAACCACAACTTTTACAACTAAAAACTTTTAGCGGATAATAGGTTGTAGGGGTGTCTAGATGTAATTTATTTTTAAATTGATCGGATGGGGGATGAAATCCTAAATCTAAAAATTTAAACATCCTTTTGCTTTTACATAATCTACATTTTTTTAATATCATTTTTTTAAAAAGATTTTTTTGATTTTGTTTATAACAAATTTTTGTTGAGATAAAGTTAAGGCAATCCCTGTTGGAAGATATATGCCGTTTTTTGCTAAATTTTCAGAAACAGGCAGCTTTACTTTCTTAAATAAACCCATTTTATTTAAAATTGGCTGTTTATGAAGTGGCCAGAAAAAATTTCTTGTTTCTATGCCAAAACTTTTAAGTTTTTTCATTAAACTTTCAGCGTTAATAATTGATTTCTTTTTTAGAACAACTCCGTAAACCCAATATATATTTTTTGCATATTTTGTTTTCTTAAGCGGGGTTTGAAAATGATTTATTTTTGATAAATGTTTGTTATATATATTTCCTATTAACCTTTTTTTATTTACAAATTTGTTAAGTTTTTCTAATTGGGCCAATCCAACTGCAGATTGAAGGTTTGTAAATCTATAATTCCATCCTAATTCATAGTGAAGAAATCTTCTTTTATTGTTAAAGCATATGTTTCTTAAACTTTTACATTTTTCAGCAATTTTTTTATCATTTGTAACAATCATTCCCCCTTCACCAGTGGTTATATGTTTGTTTGCATAAAAACTGAATGTGGAAACATCGCCAAAACTTCCGCACATTTTATTTTTATATTTTAAACCTAAAACTTCTGCAGCATCTTCTATAATTTTTAATTTATTTTTTTTTGCAATTTTTAAAAGTCTATTCATATCTATGGGTAAGCCGTAAATATGTGGTGCGATAATGGCTTTAGTTTTGGATGTAATTTTTTTTTCAACTTGATCTAAATCCATATTCCAAGTTATTGGATCGCTGTCTACTAAAACTGGTTTTAAACCACTTCTCACAACTGGGAGAACACAGGAAATTATTGTAAAGGAAGGAAGAATTACCTCATCACCTTTTTTTAGATTTAAACTTTCAAAAGCCAATTGTAATGCCGCAGTACCATTCACAACCGAAATAGCAAATTTTCTGCTAACAGTTTTTGCAAATTTTTTTTCAAATTTTTCAACAAATGGTCCAGCAGATGAAATGAAGCCTGTATTTATACAATGTAAAATATATTTTTTTTCATTTCCTAAAAGTTCTGGTTCATTAACTGGCACAATATATTTTTTCATTTTAATTATTTAATTTTCTTTTTTGTTCAGATTTAATTTTTTTTATTAAACTTTCTTTTAAGTTAAATAATAGTTTAAATTTAATTCTTTTGTTAATAAAAACTTTTATTTTTGATACATTTCTTATTTCGTTATTGTCAGCAACAGCTGCAATGGGCCTTTTTCTAGGATCAATATTGCCAATATAAATTTTTGACTTTTCTGATACTGTTTTTCCTTTCCATCTTCTAGGTCTAAATGGGCTTATTGGCGTGATTGCAATTTTTTTTGAATTTAGAGATAAAATTGGACCGTTTATTGATAAATTATAAGCTGTGCTTCCCGCAGGTGTTGATACGATCACTCCGTCTCCAATAAGTTTTTTCATTAAAATTTGATTATTTACTTTTAATTTTAAAAAAGCTGTTTGTTTACTTTGTCTAAAAAGAGATAGATCGTTTATCGCAAAAAAAGATTTTTTTTTGTTATTTGTTGTGGTGGTTTTAACTTCTAACGGATTAATTAAATTAATTTTTGATTTTTCCACAATTTGATTTAAATTTTTAAAAGTATATTTATTCATAAGAAAACCTATCAAACCACAATTGATTCCATAAAAAGGTTTGTTATATCTAAAATATTTTTTCATTGTTTTTAGCATAAATCCATCCCCGCCACATACAATTATGACATTAGATTTTTTCACTGAAAAGTTTTTATATCTTTTTGAAATATGTTTTTTTAGTTTTTTTGATTTACTGGTATTATCAAAAACAAAATGAAAATTTTTCATAAATTAAATGTTGGTGCCCTCGGCCAGACTCGAACTGGCACTCCCTTACGGGCAAGGATTTTAAGTCCTTTGTGTCTACCATTTCACCACGAGGGCTTTCCTGCATATATATACAATAATTAGTAATTTTGGCAAAAATAAATTCTTTTATCTCTTTGTGCTCTAGTCT
>MDTG01216812.1_pt1 | contig 10989 bp, 7 predicted proteins | sample 811421 | NCBI WGS metagenome assembly MDTG01 (sample SAMN05326645, study PRJNA326480) | marine metagenome | isolation source: seawater | place: Pacific Ocean: South East | collected 2011 | reverse complement strand
TATCTATCTAAATATACTGAAAGGGTTATGGCGCACCCGAGAGGATTCGAACCTCTGACCTCTGCCTTCGGAGGGCAGCGCACCGCTTAGCTAGTTTGATTAGACTTCTCTAAACACGTTGGAAACATACCATTATTTTGAGCAGTGATGAAGCGCATTATTCTACATGACGCTGATTTACTGGAGCATTGTAGCGTGAGTGGAGCAAAAATGGAGCATTGGTTTACTCTAATTGACAAGGGGGGTCAAAAGCCGCAAGGCTTTATGTTGCAAGGATAGTGCTCTCACATTTTTTTCAAAATAAGTTCGTTATGTTTAAAGATCTTAAGAAATATATTGGCCCAACTTCAAAGGTAGCTGCTCAAGTAGGAGTTAGGGTTGCGAGAGGTGCTTCGAAAGCTGTTTCAAATTTTGCGAAATCAAATCCAGAAGAGGCGAAGAGCACTATCATTGGAACAAGTGCGGGGGCAGGAATAGGATTTGCGATTGGAGGTAGCATAGGTGTTGTTGGCTTCTTTGGAGGGATAGGTATTCCTTGGATTGTCTTAATGGCGTTATCAGGTGGTGCGCTGGGAAATCGATTAGGCATTGGCAGGGATAAAGCTAAAATAGACAAAAAGCGTCGTGAGCAGGCGAAGAGGCTGCACGAAATACTTGACCAGTATGAGGCTGCAAAATCTAAAACAGAGCAAAAAGAAGTAAGAAAGAAAATTGAGGTTCTTTCAACACATAAGCAGCATAGAGACACGCTGATTCATGCTTTAGATAAAGCTAACGAAAGAGTGATAATTCTATGTGGTTGGGCTACTAGCTATGTAATTGACACAGAGTTTCAAAGACTTTTAGCTAAAGCTCTGAAGAGAGGAGTCAGTGTTTATTTAGGCTATGGTTACCAATCAGCCAGTGAACCAGCACCATTGAAGAAACATGAAATTGAAGCAGAAGAAAATCTCCTAGCTTTGAAAGAGTGGTGCGCAGATAAAGACACTAATGGTATATTAGTTGTTAAAAAATTTCCTAATCATTCAAAGATTTTAATCTGTGATGATGCTTATGCTGTGAATGGAAGTTTTAACTGGTTGTCTAACGCTGGGCGGTCACGAAACATTGAACGAAGCTGGCTTATTAAGGACAAAGAGTTCATCAACGCAGAGGTCGAACTCATTTTGAGTGAACTTGCAAGACACGTTAATAAGCGTGATTTTCTTAAACATTTTGTTCCGTGGAGCCGCCATTAAAATATACCAATATACCACCCCTAGGGCTTCGTATAATTGTATAATTTGCTTCTCATGTAGCAAATGCCTTTCCCTCTCATACTATATCTATTGGGTCATAGCTGCTTTTAGGTGTTGCTTGATAGCTACGGTTCACTCTAGTCTAATTACTGATCAGTAAGTCATTTGTTTTCATGGGCTTAACGAAGGATTAAAGGAGGAACCATTGAGTGGATCTGACTTGTTTATTGTTGATAATAGTGACAATGACTGGAAGGTCTTGCGATATCTTCAAGACTTTTGTCAGATCTCAGAGAAGATCGATATAGCCACAGGTTATTTTGAAATTGGTTCTCTGCTTGCACTCAAAGACAAATGGAATGGTGTTGATAAAATTAGAATTTTGATGGGTGATGAGGTGTCGAAGCGAACGGCTCGTGTCATCAGAGAATCTTTTGAAACCATTCAAGGCAAACTAGATGAAAGTCTTGACCAAGAAAAAATAAAAAATGATTTTTTGGATGGGGTGTCGTCTATAGTTGAGGCTCTTATCAATGGTAAGATTGAATGCAGGGTTTTCAAAAAAGATAAATTTCACGCTAAAGCATATATTACGCATTCAAGGTTAGAGGTCGTAGGTTCTACCGCCTTAGTAGGTTCCTCGAATTTCACCAAGCCGGGTTTGGCCGATAATGTTGAACTTAATGTCCAGATTAGAGGGCCAGAAGTGGGGCTTCTACAACAATGGTACGAGGCGCATTGGGAGCAGGCAGAAGACTGCACACCAGAAATTTTGCAGATTATTGACCGACATGCTGCCGATTATAAGCCATTTGATGTATGGCTAAAGTCAGTTTCAGATTATCTGCGCGGCCATGAAACCACGATTGACGAGTGGGAAAGAAATGAGTCAGTAATATTTCCACTGCTCGGCAAGTATCAACAGGATGGCTATCATGCGCTTCTGAAGCGTGGTGAAAAATATGGTGGTGCATTCCTATGCGATGGGGTTGGTTTAGGTAAAACGTTTGTTGGCATGATGCTGATTGAACGCTTTCTTATGTTCAAGGGGAGTCGAAAAAACGTTGCCCTTTTTGTGCCAAAGGCTGCTAAAGACGCTGTTTGGGAACCTGCTTTAGAGAGGTTTTTACCAAATACACTGGATGGTTTTTTACCTTTCAAGATATTTAGCCACACAGACCTACATCGCGATAGCCTGACGCGAAGTTTGAATCATGTAAGAGATGATACTGACGTCATCATCATTGATGAAGCCCACCACTTTAGGAACCGTGGCACTCGTGGGGAAAGCGATTTCGAGAAACGTTCTCGATATTTTCGAATGATGGAGCTGACCGCTGGCAAGCAAGTCTTTATGCTTACTGCAACGCCAATAAACAATAGACTCTTTGATCTGAAACACCTGATTGATCTTTTTGCGCAAGAGGACCCGGCTTACTTTGCAACAACCTTGGGCATCCATTCACTTGACGGGCATTTTCGGACCCTTGAGCGTGAATTAGACTCAAGAACTGCTGCACTAGAGGGCAATGCTAGGGAGCAGCCTGAGTTGGATATGACTTTAGTGTCAGATATCATGGGTAATAATGATTTATTTCGTGAATTGGTTGTCCAAAGAAGTCGCCGCTATGTGAAAGAAAGTATCAAACAACAACAGGGTGGCAAGATCTTGTTTCCAAAACGTCAACCGCCGAGGGTGGCGGAGTATGACGTAAAAAAAACCTACGGTGCGCTGCTGGATAAAGTTGAGGAAGCTTTTAACCGCAACGAGCCGTTGTTTGTTCTTTCAATGTATAACCCTTATCTACGGTTCATTGGCAACGATGAGGATCGTGACCCGCTGGCAGAGGGGCGGCAAAAACAAGTGGTTAGCCTCATTCGGCTCGGGTTTTTAAAACGATTTGAGAGTTCTGCGCAGGCTTTTGAGATGTCCTGCCGCACCCTACTTTTCAAATTGTTGGCGTGGATTCAGGTCCACGCTGAAACACGATCAGAAATTGAAAGGTTTGAGAGGTGGAAACGCCGCAACGCGGATCTTATAAATTATGTTTATGAGTTTCAGTATGATCTCTATCCGGATGGGGAGGATCAACCTGAAGAGGACGTCATCCCAGCCGAATTTGTTGACAGCGCAACCGAGAAAAAACTAAATTTAGAGCAGTTCGACATTCCAGCAATCATCGATGATGCTTACGAAGATCTTCAGAACCTTGTTGATTTTTTGACTGAAACAAAGAAGGTCACACCATCGCGCGACGATAAGTTAAAGCGGCTGCAAAAGTTGCTGAGAGAAGACAATGTGCTTAATCAGCACAAGGTTCTGATATTTTCTGAATTTAAATCCACAGCGCGGTATCTTGCGAAACAGCTGCAGGATGCTGGGTTTGATGGCGTTGATATTGTTGATTCCAGCACAAGAGAAAACAGGGCAGATCTTATTCGCAGATTCTCTCCATTTTATAATGGTAGCAACAGTAGTGAGTTGAAAGCTGCTGGCAAAGATGAGATACGGATTCTGGTCTCAACAGATGTCCTTGCAGAGGGACTAAACCTGCAAGACTGTACGAGGCTGATTAATTACGATATCCATTGGAACCCAGTAAGGTTGATGCAGCGGATTGGACGAATTGACCGACGCCTAGACCCGGAAGTTGAGGCGCAAATACAAGCTAGTCATCCGGACTCTGAGTCCATTAGAGGCACTGCCGCTTACTGGAATTTTCTTCCGCCCGGTGATTTGGATCGGTTGCTAAGACTGCATCATCGGGTGGCTAACAAAACTCTACGAATCTCAAAAGTGCTTGGGATTGAAGGCGGTAAACTTCTGAGGCCGGACGATGATTTTGACGATCTAAAAGACTTTGACGAACAATATGAAGGTAAAACATCGTTCGATGAAATGTTACATTTGGAGTTGCAGAAAATATTATCTGAAACTCCTGAACTAGAAAGCAGAATCAATAATTATCCGGGTAAAATGTTCAGTGGCAAGCAGACCACTGAAGACGGCGTAACGGGCGTATTTTTCTGTTATGCGTTGCCTGCGCCTAGGCAACTCACAGATGACGAAATCGTCGACAACGAGACAGAACGCTGGAGTACAGCGGCAGGTAGAGTAGAGTGGTATTTTGTACATCTTAACAGTGAAGAAGTCTCCCGCGACCCGCGACGAATTGCCCAGTTAATTCGTTCAGCACCAGAAACGCCGCGTCACACTGAAACTCAAAAAGTAAGGTTAGTAGAAATTCGCAAGAAGGTTGAGCGGGAAATCAAGAATGATTACCTACGGCGTATGAACGCGCCTGCTGGCGTAAAGCCTGAGCTTCGTACTTGGATGGAGGTTAGCTGATGCCAACTGTTGCAGAAGAGCTTCAGGCCATTGACGATTTCAATAAACTGCTACCTTTCCTCAAGAACCAAATGGGTTGGCCGATTGATCAGGATATCCTTGACGAGGACGACCCTCTTGAGGAGGCCACATTTGAATTCACTCCTGCAGAATTGGGCATAGACCCTGATAAGACACCCAATATAAGGGGCATTCGTCAACTTCGCCCATTTCACCAAGAACAGCCCTTCGGCATTTTCCTTATTTCTTTTGAGGACAAAGATCTGAAGGTCACTGCAATGCGCCGTCTGCTGCGAGCACTAGTCAAGAAAAAGCGCGAGACTAGTAATGATGGCACCCAACAGCGTTGGGATATCAACGACCTAATGTTTATCTCAAATTATGGAATGTCCGGTCATCGACGGTTGTCATTTGCTCATTTCAATCAGAATGGTGACACCAGGGAGCTGCCAACATTACGCGTTATTGGCTGGGATGAGGATGACACACCAACAAGATTACGCATCCAAGCCAGTGATCTCACACAGAAACTCAAATTTCCTGACAACCCTAGCGATATTTCTGCATGGCGTGCGCAATGGAATGATGCATTTTCTCAAAAGCCGGGCCAAGTTATCTCGACAACCAAAGATCTTGTTACACGCCTTGCTCAACTGGCAACGCAAACACGCCAAGCCATTGAAGATGTGTTGAGCTTGGAAAACCAAAATGGTGCTTTGCACGGCATTATGAAGGCATTTCAGGAGTCTATTTTCCCTGATTTGAAGTCTGAAGGGTTTGCCGATATGTACGCGCAGACGGTGGCTTATGGTCTGCTGCAGGCGCGAATTTCAAGAATATCTGGTGGGCTTGTGCTTGATGATGCTGCGAATGTCATGGGAGCAACTAACCCCTTCTTAAAGCAGCTTTTTGAGAGCTTTTTGTCTGTTGGAGAGAACAAGAGCAAGCTTGACTTTGACGAAATTGGACTGAGTGAGGTTCGTGATCTGTTGGCTGAAGCAGATATGGAACAAGTGCTTGCTGACTTTGAAAATAAAAACCCCAATCAAGATCCAAAAATTCATCTCTATGAAAACTTCTTGAAAGAATACGACAAAGATAGAAAGGACAGCCACGGGGTTTTTTACACGCCGCGTGAAGTTGTGAACTTTATCGTCCGGTCCGTCCACGAGACCTTACAAACGGATTTTGGTTTGTCTGATGGTCTGGCCGATATCACGACGTGGACTGAATTTGCGCAGTCACATAGTGACGTAACCATCCCAGAGGGATGGGCCGACAAACCCTTTGTTCAAATCCTTGACCCCGCCACAGGTACAGGAACATTTTTGATTGAAACGATTGAGATCATCCATAACCACCTTGTTAGTAAGTGGACGTCGGAAGGCAAATCATCACACGAAATTCAAGACCTGTGGCAGGACTATGTGCCCACGCATCTGCTGCCACGCCTGAATGGTTTTGAATTGATGATGGCCCCCTATGCGATGGCGCATTTAGGTATCGCATTAAAGCTTGATCAAACAGGATATAAGCATGTCGAAGGGGCACCGAGGGCAGAAGTTTATCTGACAAACTCGTTAGCAGAGCCTTTTGACGCGTCCTCTCAACTGGGCTTCATGGCTGACGCACTGGCCGATGAGGGTAGAGGGGCTAATAGGGTAAAAGTAGATGTCCCAATTACGGTGATTATTGGGAACCCTCCTTATTCGGGTCATTCAATGAACGCAAGTAAAGATGTAAGGGGTAAGCCTACTTGGATAGGAAAATTAATTCAGCCTTATTTCTTTGTTGATGGTGCGCCATTAGGTGAGCGAAATTCAAAATGGCTGAATGACGATTATGTAAAATTTATCCGCTATGCTGAGGCTCTCCTTGAAAAGTCGGGCAAAGGTATTATGAGCTATATAACCAATCATAGTTTTCTTGATAGCCCAACCTTTCGCGGTATGCGGCAACATCTGATCAAGGGTTCGTCCTCTCTCTATATTCTCGATTTACATGGAAATGCGAAGAAAAAAGAGACAGCTCCCGATGGATCAAAAGATGAGAATGTTTTTGACATACAGCAGGGAGTTTCAATCTTTTGCGTTGTTAAAAATAAAGACGCCAAAAATTCGATCAAGATAGGGGACATATTTGGAGAGAGGAAAGTTAAGCTATCGAATCTTTCGAGGAAAAACATCGCTCAGCTTTCGACCAATGTTTTAGAGCCGCGTTCACCGTTCTATATGCTGATGAAATCATTAACCGAAGAAGCATCCGAATACTTTGAATGGGTCGGACTATCGTCGATCATAAAAGACAACGTTTTAGGTTACCAGAGCCACCGTGATAGCTTTGCAATTAGCTTTGAAAAGCATGATTTGGTTCAAAGGGTTGACTTGCTATTGGACCGAAGTGTCAAAACTGATTTCATTAGAGATAAGTTTGATTTAAAAGACAAAAGCGATTGGCAACTCGCGAAAGCTAGGTCAAGGCTAGAGAGATTTGCGAATCCCTACGAGTATGTTATTCCAACATTGGTTCGGCCATTTGATAAACGATTTTGCTATTTAGATATTGCGTTCATGGATCGGCCTAGGCCGCTAATTCAAAGTCAGATAGCAAACAGAATTAATCTTTCGATATTAGTTTCACGGCAACAAAACAAACTTGGTTTTTCACATATTTTCGTTTCGGACGTGGCACCTGAGTCGTGTGCTGTGTCAAACTTATCAAGGGAAGGAAATTATGTTTACCCACTTCTAAGGTATGAGAGTGGTGGGATCGATGATATCAATCACAATATTGCTTCATCATTTCTAAAATCCTTGGGTGCTACCACAAAGCTTGCCTTTCAGCAGCTAGTTACTCACCCTTCAAAACAGCTGCCTCTTGGTACCGCCCCAGCAAAGCCTGAACAGCAACAATTACTATCAGCCAAACTGCATGAACGCGGCGATCTGACCACCACATTCGGTTGCCGTGATGTTTTTGATTTCATGTATGCAATACCGCACAGCCCAGTATACCGCCAGCGTTATGCAGAATTCTTGAAATCTGATTTCCCGCGGATACCACTGCCCAGAGGCAAAGACATTTTCAGAGAGCTTGTAAAACTAGGAAAAGAGCTGGTCGACCTGCATCTACTTAACGAAGAGCACTCCAAACTTGCACAGCCCAGCATTGTGTTCCGTGGTCAGGGAGATAACAGGTTGTTCAAAAAGGCACAGATTATGTGGGATAATGGCAAGATGCCAATCAACGCCACTCAATGGTTTGAAGATGTACCAGAAGAGTCCGTTGAGTTTTCAATTGGTGGTTATCAGCCCTTAAAAAAATGGTTGCATGACCGTGCCGAAAAGGGGGGTGCCAACCCTGCACCGGGACGCGTGCTCAGTGATGAGGATATCCTACATTATAGGCGGATGGTTGTTGCTATCACAGAAACACGCCGTTTGATGAGAGAAATTGATATCGTGATTAATGATCATGGTGGTTGGCCAGATGCCTTTGTAACGGAGAGCCGCTAAAAATATACCAATATACGACGCCTTAGGAGAGGTATATTGGTATATATTGGATTATTTATAGAAGCTCATTCGCTGCTGCTTGTTGCTTTCTTCTTGATACCTCCGGTTGGGAAATATTGAGCTTTATAGCTATTTCTTTTTGGGTGAAACCCTCTCCAAGCAACTTTGCAATTTCTTCTGCTTTTTCAGTGCCAATTGAGAAAGCCTCCCAACATGATATTCCATCTTCAATATTATGACTTAATCCAATCGGCGTAGCATCATCACCAGAAAATCCTCGTGTCTTTTCAAAATGCACTTCAAACTTTGCACCTTCTTGTTGGGTGTAATTGAACGGCCTTTCTAGCTTCATCACTGTATCAAGTACATCGTGTCGCCGACTTGTGCCACGAGATGACCCGTTTTTTCCAGAGTGGTGAAGCATCACAATTGACTTGCCTGCGGCACGCAAGCGTAAGAGCCATTGCTGCATTGTGGACCAAGAGTCAGCATCATTCTCTCGACCAGACCAGAGTAAACAACTAAGGTTATCGAGGAAAATAACATCAGCCCACATGATGTCCTTCTCAAACCAATCCTGCCCTTCCTCACTACCAATATCAGGGAGTCCTGCCTCTTCTCTATCGTGGCATAAGAGTCTCAAATTTTCAGGGGCACTCTCTCCAAAATATTGAACGGCAGCGTCGACTCTTTCTTGCATCTCAGTCGTCGACATTTCGCCGTCAATGTAGAGGACTTTCCAAGGACGATTGATATTCCATCTCTGGAAGCTTTTGCTAAGAGTTGCTGCTGCAGCAAGAGTTAGAGCAAAAGTTGTTTTACCAATTCCAGAGCGTGCGTAAATTTCAATAAGACCTCTCTCAGGAAGAAATGGGTCAATGATGTAACGGCGTGGTGGTACATCAAGCTGAACAAAGTCGTTAGCTTGAATCGACTTAAGCATTTTCCACCTCCTTGTTTGCTGATTTAGTTAGATTTGATACCCACTCGTTGACATCGCTCTCCAGCCACCCCATTCGGGCTTCGCTGAGTTGAACAGGCTGAGGAAAGTTACCTTCCTTAGTTGCTCGTCTGATATGCGGGATGCTTAAGCTTGTTTTTGCTGAGACAGCTTTTGCGGATAGTATTTTCATCATGAAACCTCATGTTTGTTGTTAACGTTGCATGAAGTTTCACTCATAAATAGTGGTGAAGAATATGGGGGGTTATTCACCAATTTTCAACGCAATTTCCACCAAGGATTTTGCTTGCTGAGTTGCGTCAAGGTTTTGTTCTTTTTGCTTATGTATGAATTGCCACATAAGGTCAGTGGCATCGCGTGATTTATTATCTTTTCTGAAATCTGATCTCAGTGTTCTCAGCTTTTTTTCAGGCTCTCCTGACCATTGCGAAACTGTAGCGATAGCGTCTTTGACTTTAGTATCATTGTTTACAAGGATCTGTATTGCGGCACATAAAGCGGCTTGCTTTGTATTCTTTCCTGCATCTATTGGCCTGCCGCCACCTTCAAATTTTGATTTGATAAATCGTGCCTCGTTGCCGTTGCTGATGTTGTTCAGCTCTTCAAGCAAGATCAGAATTGCTGTTGTATTTATATCGTCAACATTTTGATGGAGATAATCGCTCATGAAATTAAGCATCATGCCTGCTGAGGTCATTTGATGCTCTGGATCTTCGGCGCGTAAGCCCTCTGCAAACTTTGCAAATGCTTTCCTGATTTCATCATCGGTCAGGTTCTTCTTCTACATCATCCCACCCTCTGTTTTATCTGCTCTATACTTGCGTGCGAGTAACGCATGAGTTGGTCAAGAGTTCGATGACCACTCATGAGCTGCACCTCTGGAACTGATAGACCCATTTCAAAGAATGAGCTGATAGCTTCATGGCGTAGGTCATGAAAGCGTAGATTGCGGATTTGTAATCTCGTAGTTAGTTTGCGGAAGGCTTGTTGAAGACCTGAGGCAGTGATGGTGAAGAGCGTTTCATTATTCTGTGGTGTATTCACTAATGCATCTCTCAATAAACTAGAAAGCACAATGACTCTGTTTGATCCGTTCTTGGTGTCTCGAACAGTGATTTGATTGCGGTCGAAGTCTATATCATCCCATTTGAGTTTGAGGATTTCACCTTGTCTCATGCCTGTATTCAGCGCAATCAGGATCGCCAGATGCAATTGTTTATTGCCTGTTCTAAGGCTTTCTGAAAGCAATTGTTCCTTTTCTGTCGGCGTTAGTCGTCTATCTCTTGCAACGCTGTCTGACGGGCGTTTAACGGCGATTACAGGGTTGTTGAGGGCGATTATTCCCCACTCATTTTTTGCGGTTTCAAAGAGACTGGAGAGAAGGTTTAACTCACGCCTTACAGACGCTGATGTAACTTCTTTTTGTCTTTCCACTTTATAGCTGGCGATGTCTTTCGATATGATTGTGATTATGGGTTTGCTCTTCCCAAGCCTATCGGCCATCGCCCATAGTCTATATCGCTCAGAAGTTACACCTTTATGATGGATAGCGACCTCAACTAAATACCTCTCTATAGCTTCTTCTAGCGTTATGGGGCTGATCTTTGGCTTGTGTAATAATTCACCCTTTTCCAGCGCTATTTCGGCTTCTCTTGCCCATTGTTGGGCATCTGATTTAAGGGTAAATGTTCAGGTTTGTGTGGGCTGTCCAGTACGCCTAACACGCACTTCATAACGGCTGTTGCGCTTTCTGATAGATGCCATTACTCGTCCTCCTTGGAGCATCATTGGAGCAATGTGCTTTGAAAAGACTGGGCATAACCAGCTAAGTTATTGAAAAGATTGGCGCACCCGAGAGGATTCGAACCTCTGACCTCTGCCTTCGGAGGGCAGCGCTCTATCCAGCTGAGCTACGAGTGCAATCGG
>MDTG01081327.1_pt1 | contig 10989 bp, 8 predicted proteins | sample 811421 | NCBI WGS metagenome assembly MDTG01 (sample SAMN05326645, study PRJNA326480) | marine metagenome | isolation source: seawater | place: Pacific Ocean: South East | collected 2011 | reverse complement strand
CGTTGATGTGACAACCGCCACTGTTGGTGGACAATTGTATGCATTGATGGAAGATTGTAACGAAGGGACATGCATTCACGTAGGACATGCGATCATGGATTTGCGATACCATGCTGGAGGAGATGACATTCAAACATGGACACCAATCTTTGAGACAATCAATGCAAAGATGGAATTCTTCCCACTCGATGCAATGATTGCTGAAGGCCATACAATTCGAATTTCTCTCGCATCAACAGGCGAGGACTATCTGCCAGCAAGTACCTCTTCAATTGTGACCATTCAAGAAGGCGACACATCGACGTTGCAACTGGATATCATCAGCGAAAATCCTGAAGAACGTCGTTACTTCACACCACCTGCGTGTACACATGAGCTGTGTGTTTCTCTTTAGGATTCCATATTGTAAAGATGCATCCTGATAAGATCATTAAACATGCAAAGGAGAGAATTCCTTGCTGTAAATTGACATAGCCGTTTTCGATTAAGAATCCTGCCGATATCGTTGAGATGACTTGACCAATGGACATGAGCAACATATCGGTCGAAAATACGCGCCCTCGCATTTCATCTTCAACCCATTGTTGTGTTAGGACGGTTGAAAGAACCCAGTTGCCACCACTTGCAGTGTGCGCTAGGGTCACGAGACATAACGTGAGCAACAATGGGCCATCCAAACTCAGTCCAACAAGAAGGTAAAACATGCCACTTACAACAATAAGTAAACCAATTAATCTAGGCCATTTTTCAGAATCTTTGAAAATTTGTCGAGCGAGGATAGGTCCTATACCAGTTCCAATCCCTCTGGCAAAGAAAAAGATTCCAAAGCCCAGTGCAGCGCCTACAAAATCAATGTTGTTTCCAGCCAAGACCAAATACACGCCTGCTAAACCACCGCCAGCAATATTCCATGATGTCTTTGCAAAAATAATACGAAACAGACGTGGTTCGGATTGGATTCTTTTTTGTCCAATCCATATATCTCGTAGAGAGGATGTGATGATCGATCCTGAGGATGCATTATCAAAAGATTGAGGAACATTGAGGGGTAAAAGGAGCAATGTTCCAATAAGGAATGTCACTGAATCGATGATGAAAGCAACGGTTACACCGTACTCAGACACGACAAGACCGCCTGCAAAAGCCCCGAGACAAAGAGCAGTGGACCACGTTGCACTATCCAATGCGTTTGCAGTTGTTAGGTCATCTTTTGAAACAATGTTCGGCAATGCAGCCCTTTCTGCTGTGACATATAATCCATGCAGTGCCATCATTAAGCCTGAACAGAGAAACATCCACCACATATCTTCCGGACCGTCTACCCAGATGAAGGCAAGAGCAAGAAATATCTGAAACACATTTGTGATGATCATCAGACTCTTTCGATTCACCCGATCAGCAAGCAAGCCAAAGAGTGGTTGCATGAGAGCAAAACTGCCCATGCGTACGGCCATCAGAATACCCAACAAGAGTTCGGAATCGGTATACTTCAGTATGATGAGAAAAAGGGCGATGGTATTGAACCATTCTCCAAACAACGAAATAAAGGTTGCAAGCCAAAATTTTCGATATGTTTTGTTCTCTTTTACAAGAGAAATGTAACTATTTTTCCCCATTTGTTCACTATTCCTCTTCCGTGATCATCAATGGAGATGGAGAGATGGATACTTCAATCCACTTGGATGTTGGCGTATTGGAAATATCAGCAGTAGAATCAAGTGGCACAAGTTCATTTGCTTCTGGGAAGTAGGCAGCAAGATTGCCTCGGGGGATTTCATACGGTACGACAATCCAGTTTGATGAAAATCGTTCTGTTGCGTTAAAATGGCTTGTCATATTTACAACGTCTCTCGTTTTTATTCCCCTCTCAGACATATCGAGTGCATTCATGAAGACAATTCTTCGATTACCATGGACGCCTCGATAGCGATCATGTAATCCATAAATGGTCGTATTATACTGGTCATGACTACGTATCGTCATCAGTACAAAACGATCGGTGCCAACATGAACGTCTGGTAATGGGTGCGAGGTAAATACGGCTTTGCGTGATTCAGTAGAAAATTCGCAATTGTCTCTTGGAGGATTTGGTAACAGGAATCCATTCACATCGCGTACACGAGTGTTATAGTCCTCAAAACCGTTGAGGGATTTGGCCATGAGGTTTCGAATGGAATCATAATCACTGGCGAGTGAAGACCAATCTAATATCTCTGGACAAAGCCTCTCGCCTAATTGTGCAATAAGTGAAGGTTCACTCATCAATGTAGGAGATACGGGTTTCATGTTTCCTTTCGAACGATGGACGACACCCATGGAATTTTCAACTGTGACAAATTGTTCTCCGGATGTAGTTTGATCGAGTTCGGTTCGGCCCAATACAGGTAAAATCAATGCGGTTTCACCTGTAATCAGATGACTACGGTTGAGTTTTGTGGAAACTTGGACTGTCAAACCAACGTTTTGAAGCGCCTTGGCCGTTCGTTTCGTATCAGGTGTGGCGGATAGGAAATTTCCACCCATTGAAATAAACACATCAACATGTTTCCTTTCCATCGCATGAATCGAATGAACGACATCGTATCCGTGTTTACGAGGTATTGTGAATTTCAGGCCTTCTTCGAGTTTTTCGATGAACGATTCAGATGGTGCTTCCCAAATTCCGACCGTACGATCTCCTTGAACATTTGAATGGCCACGTACTGGGCACAAACCAGCTCCTGGGCGACCAATATGGCCTCCGAGTAGCAACAAATTAACCACTTCTTGGATGACTGCAACACCATTCCGATGTTGTGTAAGACCCATGGCCCAACATGCAATGGTGGCCTTCGATTTGACACATAACTGAGCCAATTGTTTGATTGTATCTCGGCCAATTCCAGAATCATTCTCGATTTGATCCCATGAAAATTCATCAAACGATTGTTTGAATTCTTCGAATTGAATTGTTTTGTGATCGATAAATGCCCGATCGAATGATTGTTTATCGAGGAGAATTTTCATAACACCCTTGAGCAATGCAGCGTCTCCACCGATTCGAACAGGAATGTGAAGATCAGCCAATTGTGTGGAGTGGAAGTCACCAGACATGTAATCCTGCGGATGCTTGAACCGTTGTAGTCCTGTTTCAGGAAGTGGATTGATACTAACAATTCGAGCACCTTTTTTCTTCGCATCGCGTAATGCTGTTAGCATTCGGGGATGATTTGTCCCAGGATTTTGGCCAATAACGAGAATTAACTCAGATTGCTCAAAATCTTCAAGATGAACGGTTCCTTTTCCAATTCCAATCGTTTGTGAAAGAGCTTTTCCGCTTGATTCATGACACATATTGGAACAGTCAGGAAGATTATTCGAACCGAGGGCTCGTACAAATGCTTGATAGAGAAAGGCAGCTTCATTGGAGGTGCGACCAGATGTATAGTAAACACCTCTATCCGGATTTTCCATTCTTTTGATTGATGAGGCAACCAAATCGAGTGCATCTTTCCAAGAAATGGACTCATAGTGTGTTGCTTGAGGTCGTTTTATCATCGGATGAGCAATTCTACCTTGACTATTAAGCCAATAATCAGACCGATTCAAAAGGTCTTGAATCGAATGTTTTTGGAAAAAATGTTCATTGACGTTGGCCTTCATCGCCTCATCCGCAACAGCCTTTGCTCCATTTTCACAAAACTCAAACGAAGTCCGGTGTTGAGGGTCAGGCCATGCGCAACCGGGACAATCAAAACCGTCTTTTTGATTGACCATCATCAATGTACGAACTGTTTTGGTCAATCCCATTTTACGAATTCCGTGATTTAATGAAGATACAGCCGCAGGTATTCCTGCTGCTGTTTGTTTGACTTTCGTGAGACGAAGCCCACTCTTATCGGGCGGTGTTGAGCCGTCAAATGGGTCTCTCATACAACATCCAATTCAATTCGACTCATCAATGCTTGGTGATATATCTGCAGAATGTCCCACTTTCCATGCACCATCCTTTCGCACAAAACCGTACAAAGTAAGGTCATGTTGTCGAGCAAGATCAACGGCCGCAGAAGAAAAAGCCCCCAAGGATGCTATGGCAGGAATACCAGTTCGAACAGCTTTTGCGACAATATCCCAACCACACCTTCCAGAAAGAAGGAGAATCGTATCATTGAAGTCATCCATACCGGATAGAACGGCCTTTCCAATTGTTTTGTCAACAGTATTGTGTCGCCCAATGTCTTCTGAAACATATGCAAGTTCGGCATCTGGCAAAATAAGTGCAGAACCATGACAACCTCCTGTTAATTGAAATAAAGACATGGAGGATGATAGTGAACATAAGGCATTATGAATAAATTCCAGCTGAACATTTGCGAATATCGAAGTTCGTTGGGTTTTCGAAACCACGTCGACAAGAATATCAGGATGGTTGCAAGCGCCACATGAAGAAGTAACAACACGATGTTGAACGATTTGCGGAAGATGGCCTCGATATGAAACAACATAACCATCTTGGTCGCTCCGAGTGATATTTTCTCGTTGAATTGATGATGTTTCATAGCCTTCAGAAACAAGGTGTCCTGCAAGTAATTCTACCAACTCGATAGGCGTTGCTAGCAACGTTGCAAATGAATAAAATTCGTTCATATCATTAAGTGCTCGCAACTCAACTGCTGATTCTCTAACAAGATGTTCAGCTTGTACATCGGCACCACTCATTGTGAGTCGTTGCAAGGGTGTGTGATGACTCGATCTATTCATCAAAATCAACCTCAATATCGAAGAATTCGAACTGCAAGGCAACAAGATCAGCGGAGCTTTTAGCATTCGCATATGCTTCTAATGGCTCTTTATTCAATTCCATAAACCGTTCACCCCACCGAAATTTACTCAACAGCGTGCGACATTGTTCCGGTCGTCCCAGAAGGTAAAGAGATGCGGCTAAGGCTTCTACGGTTGTTAATTTACCAGGTTTTCCCCAATTGACAGGATTTGCAGCTAACAACAACGGCAACATTCTGGGTTGAAGTCGTGTCTTGTTCATGACTCGTTGAACCGATTCTTCAATCTGGGCCCACGAGCAATCAAGACCTACGAGGGCTCCATTTTTGTCAAATAGTTCACGATCTTCTGGACCCAATACCTTGCCACAAAGCGGTTCGAGGATGATTCCTCGTTTCGGCAATCGCCTCATATCCTTATGCAGTCGTAGCAGATTATCTCTTGATGCGCGTACAGCGGTATTCTTCTTGGGATTATCCTGCGCTAACCAAATAGCATGAACTGGAATATCCATGTATTCACCGCAAATCTTTGAGATAATCACCGATTGTCATCCCTCGACTTGACGAGCCTTTTCCAATCATTGATTGATGATCGTGTTCTGATTCGACCATGAGTTCAATTCCTAGGATCATTTCGAATTTCTTTGTAACTGAATCGGTTGGCGGTTTGCCAGATTCTGCCGATTTGATGACATTGATTGTTTCCGCCATCCTTTGGCCAAGTTGCGCTTGATCCCAACCTTTTGCTTCACGAGCAGTGATAATTCGACGAGCAAAATCGCCAGCCAATTCCTTTTCAGCCTTGTTCATAATGTTGTTTTTGCGAAAAGAACGAGGACTGGGGTTGCTTGTAGGATTTTTACGAGCACGAGCAAGACCTGGTGCTTCGTCTTTTGGACCAAGATTCAATTGATTAACGCATTTTGGACAAATGGCTAGCATCGCTTTGTTAACACGATGTTCGCGCAAGGATACCTTTGTCGCACCACATAATTCACAATCGCCCATAACATCCCCATCTTCTCCTTGTCCCGACATATATTGAACCCTTCGCTATTGTGGAGGTGAAGACGATGTATTGATGAACTGTGGCCACGAGGGACAATCGATTGCGATGGGCACTGAAGTGGAGCGAAATTCTGATTCTGTCAGCACCAACAAAGAAGACGACGTTAAATCACTTGAACAGGATTTCCGTCGGTTGCAAGAAAAAACGCAAGAATTAATCAGTGAACGCACACATATTGAGTCCGAACTTCGTGCAGTGAAGAAGCAAGCGGGTCGTCTTGAGGAGGAAGTTCGTCATTTACGTGCACCGCCACTTATTGTAGGCACATTGCAAGACGTTCTTGATCCAGAACGAGCCATCGTCCGTTCTTCAAATGGAACGGTTTTCCAAGTATCCATGAACCAGCGAATCGACCCTGAATTGCTAAAGCCCGGAACGAGGGTTGCCTTGAACCAAGATTCGCTTTCTTTGGTCGAAGTCCTCCATGATGCATGGGATCCAATTGTCAGTGGATCGGAAATGGTTGAAAAGCCAGACATCACCTACGAGATGGTTGCTGGTTTAGATGATGAAATTCTATCTGTACGAGAAGCCATAGAACTCCCACTAACCAAGCCGGAATTGTTTACCAAGGTTGGTATTAAGCCTCCGAAAGGCATCCTTCTTGTTGGACCTCCTGGCTGTGGAAAAACCTTACTTGCTAAGGCCGTAGCACATCATACTAAAGCCACATTTATTCGAATGGTCGGATCCGAACTTGCACAGAAATATATCGGTGAAGGAGGACGACTCGTGCGAGAACTTTTCGCGTTAGCGAAGGACAAATCTCCTGCTATTATCTTCCTCGATGAAATCGATGCAATTGGAGCCAAGCGATTGGATGGTTCAACAAGTGGCGATCGAGAAGTTCAGAGAACACTCATGCAATTGCTTGCAGAATTGGACGGGTTTGATGAACTTGAACATGTCAAGATTATTGCAGCAACAAACCGCCCAGACATTTTGGATGACGCACTACTTCGGCCAGGTAGGTTTGATCGGATAATCGAAATTCCCATTCCAGAAGAAGATTCGAGAAAAGCAATTTTGGAACTCCATCTCTCATCCATGAATACTAAAAATGTCCGCCTCAATGCCATCGCAAAGGCAACAGCAGAATTTAGTGGCGCGGAACTCAAAGCAACTTGTGTTGAAGCAGGAATGATTGCAATTCGTTCAAACCGAGATACGGTATTACACAAAGATGTAATTCAAGCAATTGAACGTCTGAACAAGAAAAAATCTCAATCAGGGTCGACATCATCACCTGATGGATTGTATGGTTAAGGGTCAATGTTCAAAGTCCGGCCTGAGAACCAGATAATATGCCCGAGCAAATAGTTGAGTGCGTCCCAAACATCTCTGAAGGAAGAGATGAAAAGAAAATCAACAGGATTGTTGATGCTGCACGGAGTGATGGTGTAAAAATTCTCGGAATAGAACCTGATCCAGACTACAACCGGACAGTCATCACCTTTGCTGGAACCATGAAGGAAGTTGAGCAGGCCGCTATTCGTCTTGTTCGCAAAGCGATCGAAGAAATTGACATGCGCACACACTCAGGTGAACATCCGCGAATGGGTTGTGTAGATGTATGCCCTTTCATTCCAATCTCGAACTCGACGATGGATGATTGTGTCAACATTGCAAAGCGTGTAGCAGAAGAGATTGCAACGCTTGATGTTCCGGTTTTTCTATATGGTTTTGCAGCAGTTCGTGAATCACGACGATCATTATCTGCTTTAAGGAAAGGAGAATATGAAGGATTGGAAGATCGGTTTGCAAACAATTCACCTCTCCATGGAGATGATACAAGGTTACCGGATTTAGGTGCCACTGCTTGGAATGAATCTTCCAAAAAAAGTGGAGGGATAACCATTGGAGCTAGAGATATCTTGTTGGCATACAATGTCAACATTGATGATGCTGACCCATACGTGGCACAACAAATTGGATCGCTTGTCCGAAGTTCTGGACGGTTGATTAAGTCTGAAGATGGAGAGAGGAAATTCCGAACGAAAGGCCTTCTACAACACGTACAAGGCATGGGTGTTCCATTAGAATCGCATAGAATTAGCCAAGTTTCGATGAATTTACAGAATTACAGGATTACAAATCTTCATCATGCATTCGATTGTATTGCTTCTCTTTGCAAGAATATGAAGAGCACGACGAAAGGGAGTGAACTTGTAGGTCTTGTACCACTCGATGCGATGATTGAATCAGGGAAATGGTACATTGGAGAAGGACACTCTGATGAAGCGTACATTGAAGCAGCAATTGAACAACTAGGATTAAATTCCATTGGACCGTTTAATCCAAAAGAACGAATTATTGAATGGGCAATTCAGGAGGGAGGGCAATGACTTGGGCGACGAAGACGTTGAAGGAATTTCAAGATGCTTTGGCAAGTAGTGATCCTACGCCCGGAGGTGGTTCTGCAGCAGCAGTTGCACTAGGTCAAGCAGCGGCCCTCGCTGTAATGGTGAGTGAATTGACCCTTGCCAAGGAATCTCTCTCAGATGGATGGGAAATATCAGAACAGGTCAAATCCGTTGCAGAACCATTTCTAAAGTCAGGCCTTGAATTGGCAACAAGTGACAGTGATGCATTTGATGCTGTTGTCGCATCGTTTCGCCTCCCTAGAGAGACAGATGAGGATAAAGAAAAACGAAGAGATGCAATTCGCTCAGCGACATTAGGAGCTGCTGAAGTACCGTATCAGACAGCAATCAGTGCGTTGCAACTTCTAAGGTTATTACCTGAACTTGGCGCAAAAGGCAATCCAAATGCTGCCTCGGATGTGGGTGTTTCAGCACTTCTCGCATCAGCAGCACTCAAAGGTGCAATCTTCAATGTTGAGATTAATCTTCAATCATTACCATCGGAAATGGGAATGGAGATGAGAGATAATCTTGCCGAGTTAATCGAGGAAGGTAGAGTCTACTCGAGACTGAGTATGGATGCTGTTAGAGAGCGATTAGCGAACTCGTGAACCTGCTGATATTTCTCCATCAACTGTAATCAAACGTACAATATCGTTACCATCGTCAGCTGCAAGCATCATGCCCTCGCTGAGGACACCACGTAAAGGACGAGGTTTGAGATTTGCAACGAACACAACCGATTTATTGAGAAGTTCAACGGGCGAATAGTAGGCTTTTATTCCTGCACAAATTGTCCGAGCATGTTCACTACCATCATCAAGTTTCACAACATACAAACGATCTGCATCAGGGTGATTTTCAACCGACGTGATTCGTCCAACTCGAAGTTCGACTTCCATAAATGTGTCAAAATCAAGGTATTCTATTCCTTCGGGTGCTTCATTCTTCATGCTCTTCTTCTCCTTTTTTCCGCCCTTAACACTATGGGTCAAATCATTTGATTCTTCTTGAGACTCAATATACGACTGTTCTTCCTTAACAATTTCATCAACATCAAGTCGTTTGAACAAAGGTTCGTAGGAACTTGATGGATGTTCAACAGAGACCTTCCAGTCAATGGCTTCATCCCAATGCACATCTTCGATCTTTGTTGAGATTCCTAACATCTTCCACAACCGTTGTGCACTGAAGGGCAGGAATGGTTGTGTAACGATAGCAAGATATCTGCATATCCTCCATCCAAATGCGAGCGAAGCCAATGAATCACCGCGCCCGTCCGCATCAACATCTGTCTTCAAGTGGTTCCACGGCGTTGCAGATTGAAGCATTTGATTTCCATGTTGAGCTGCAGTCATCGCAGTCCTCAGTGCTTCTTTGTAACGGTGTTTTTCCAAGGACAGGGTCATATTCGCATGTAACGTTTCGAGCGTTGAACACAACTCTGCATACGTTTCGATTGAATCAAATGCAGGCAAATGTTCTCCACCAGGAGTGTTTGGAAGGCGTGCAGATAGTGAGAGTACACGATTTGCGAAGTTTCCGTACGTTGCGATTAGTTCATTGTTGATTCGATCAACGAATTCATTCCAGGTGAAGTCCGTATCATGTGATTCAGGCATATTGATGCTCAGATAATATCGAAGTGTGTCTGGATCAAATCGCTCAAGGAAGGATGGTAGCCAAATGGCATGTTTTCTCGACTTCGAAAACTGGCCTCCTGCAAGCATCAAATATTCCATTGCTGGAACATTATCTTCGAGTCGTAAATCGCCTTCTGTTGGGAGCGAAATCGGGTCATCCGCAGATTTTCCGTTGCGAACGTGATTCAAACCCATCAATATTGCAGGCCAAATAACGGTATGGAATGGAACATTATCTTTCCCGAGGAAGTAATAATGACGTTGATTCTTGTTGGAGTCTTCAAGCCACCAATTCTCCCAAGAAGAATCTTCACCAATGGATTCAGACCATATTTGCGAGCACGTCAAATAGCCTTGTACTGCTTCAAACCACACATAAATGCATTTTCCTTCCCAATCTTTACCTTCAAGCGGTACTTGAATTCCCCATTCTAAATCGCGCGTGACTGCGCGTGGACGTAACCCCATATCGAGCCATTGTTTCGTCATAGCGCGAACATTAGGTTTCCAAACTGCTTGTTGTTGTTCAGCATGTTTTTGAAGTGCTTCTTGGAACAAGTCAAGGCGATAGAATAGATGATCTGTATCGCGAATTTCAACATTCAGCCCAGGGTTCATTTTCGATACAGGATTTTTCAGTTCTGAGGATTCATATGTTGCTCCACATGCATCGCATTGATCACCACGTGCACCATCTGCTCCACAGGCAGGACACGTGCCTTCGATGTACCGGTCAGGAAGGAAACGACCTCCTCCATCATCATGTACTTCGAAATATTGTTGCGTCGTACGTTGTTCAAAGAAACCAGCATCATAAAGTGCTTTGAAATTTTCTTGGACCTTGTCTTTGTGTCGTTGATCACTGGTTCGGTTAAACAATGAACCACCATATTCGATTCCTCGTGAATCAATGTTCGGCATCCATGTGCATCCTAATTCCAGCAAAGCCTGTGAGTTAATGGCATGGTATTGGTCAACAATGTGTTGTGGATTGACGCCATCTTGTTCAGCTGTAACTGTAATCGGAGTTCCATGCTCATCCGATCCTGAGACCATTAAGACACGATTTCCACGAAGTCGCTCAAATCGAGCATAAATATCGGGAGGGAGATAGCAACCAGCGACATGGCCAAGGTGCAGTGGTCCGTTTG
>MDTG01357888.1_pt1 | contig 10990 bp, 7 predicted proteins | sample 811421 | NCBI WGS metagenome assembly MDTG01 (sample SAMN05326645, study PRJNA326480) | marine metagenome | isolation source: seawater | place: Pacific Ocean: South East | collected 2011 | reverse complement strand
TTTAAAGGTTTTCTCCCCAAGAATTCTTGTACCTCCCGCTGGGAAGTATATCAGCATGTCATCTTGAGGTTTTAATTTTTTAGTATTTTTATTTGAAAATCCTTCAGAGATTTGATCATTTAAATTCTCTAAAGTATTAAAAGTAATTTTTAGCTAAAATGTCTTTGAAAAAAAATCCTAGTATTTTTAGGGTTAACTTGGATAATTGTAGCCCGTAGGGGAGTCGAACCCCTCTTTCCAGGATGAAAACCTGGCGTCCTAACCGATAGACGAACGGGCCATTATTTTCAGTGCGCAAATTTACACTTAAAAAAATTATTATACAACCCAAAAACAAGGCTAGAAATCAACACAGAGAAAAGAAAGTCTCCTAGTAAGATTTTGCAAATAACACCCTTTTAAAGGAGGGTTTCCCCGAGTAAATACATTTCCCCTTGCTTGGGATATAATTAATTGGAATACACCTGATGGTGGCTTTGGTTTGTTTTTTGATTGCCTCCTCGGTTTCGGGCGTTCCATCCCAGTGAGCAGAAATGAATCCTCCTTTCTTCAGCAATACAGATTGAAATTCATCAAAGCTATCCACCTCTGTGATGTGTTTCTCTCTAAATTTTAGTGCATTACTGAAAAGATTCGTCTGAATTTCATCTAGTGTAGCTTGAATTTGATCACTTAGTCCTTCAAGTGGAACAAGCTTTTTCTCCAAAGTATCTCTTCGTGCCAATTCTACCACCTTCTTTTCCAAATCCCTTGGGCCAATGGCTATTCTAAGTGGTACTCCTTTCAATTCGTAATCATTAAACTTATGGCCAGGCTTAAAGTTGTCTCGGTTGTCATATTTGACAGAAATGCCATCAGACTCAAGCTGTGCTTTGATTTCATTTACCACCTCATTAATAGCTTCGAGTTGTTCTAATCCTTTATAGATTGGAATAATCACCACCTGTATGGGAGCCAAATTAGGAGGTAAAACAAGGCCATTGTCATCACTGTGGGTCATAATAAGTGCTCCCATCAAACGGGTAGAGACACCCCATGAAGAGGCCCAAACATATTCTAGACCTCCGGATTTGGTTGCAAACTTTACATCAAAAGCCTTTGCAAAATTTTGTCCTAAAAAGTGGGAAGTCCCTGCTTGCAGTGCCTTGCCGTCCTGCATTAGCGCTTCGACACAATAGGTCTCCACTGCCCCGGCAAAACGCTCACTCTCAGACTTGAGACCCTGCACAACGGGTATGGCCATAAAGTTTTCTAAAAAATCTGCATACAATCCATTAATTAATTTAGTTTCTTCTAGGGCTTCGGCTTTTGAAGCATGTGCGGTGTGCCCCTCTTGCCATAAAAACTCTGCAGTACGTAAAAACAATCGTGGACGCATTTCCCAACGCACCACATTAGCCCACTGATTAATCAGAATGGGTAAATCACGATAGGACTGAATCCAATTCTTATAGGTATTCCAAATAATGGCTTCGCTGGTGGGCCTGACCACCAACTCCTCCTCCAATTTTGCATCGGGGTCTACTACCAGTTTAGAATCATTGTCAGGGTCTGTTTTCAAACGATAATGAGTAACTACGGCACACTCCTTTGCAAAACCTTCGGCATTTTTTTCTTCAGCCTCAAATAAACTTTTAGGGACAAACAAGGGGAAATAGGCGTTTTGATGCCCCGTAGCCTTAAACATTTTGTCTAATTCTGATTGTATTTTTTCCCAAATAGCATAGCCATAGGGCTTGATGACCATACAGCCACGAACAGCTGAGTTTTCAGCTAAATCAGCTAAAATAACCAATTCGTTATACCACTTCGAAAAATCCTTTGATCTGCTAGTTAATTTTTTTTTCACGTAAAGTTTGGCACAGATTTTGTTTCTATTATTATGTAAAAATATGAAACACAAAATTACTATTTTTTTGTTTGAGTTTCATTCCTAAAAGGACTAACTATGAGAACAAAACTTAATTTAAATTCGACCCTCTTATTAAGCAACCTTTTTCTCATCTCTACTTTTTTTTCTTGTGGAAGTTATCAGTTGGTGTCTTACTACGCTTCTGATGGTATTTATGGAGAAGAGCCTGCAATAAAAAACAGAACCGAAAAACCCAAAACTAATAGTAAAGGGGTTTTTTACAAAGATTATTTTAATAACATTGCTGACGATTACTCATCATCGAACGATCCTCAAAACTATGCATATACCGACACTGAAAATTACAGCAGTAACAATGGTACCAGCAATGTTCGCGTAAATTCTCAAGCCCCTTGGGGAGATAACACCACCAAAACAGAAATTTATTACATAAATAACAACCCTTGGGGTTATTTTAATTACAACTGGGGCTTTTACAATTCCTTTTACAACCCCTTTTGGGATTATAACCCTTTCTTCTATGGGGGCTTTAGCCGACCCTATTGGGGTATGAGCTTTTACGATCCATTTTTTAGATTTGGTTTCGGGAATCCTTATTATTTTCCAAGATACGGTTATGGAGGCTATTACAGGAATCGCTTCGACCGTAGGTACGCCAGATCCTATTCTAATAATACCAATCAGTATGCGTATTCCAAGAGCTCTAGGGGGGGTGTATCTACACAGAATTTCAGTAGGTCGAATGGCGGCTCTAGTAGTAAAAGTTATAATGGAGTAAAACACAACCCATCCAGTGCCAATAGGTACAATGTAGGGAGAAAACCCCCAAGTCAAACCAGCAATGAATCTAATTCCAAGGTCAAGCTTAATTCAAACAATCAGTCTTATCAAAGTTCTGGCTCCAGAAGTAGAGCACAATCTAACTCCTCCAGATCCTATTCTAATAACTCGTCAAGAAGAAGCTTCAGCTCATCTCGATCCTATTCGAGCGGGGGACGTTCGTCCAGCTATAGTTCAAGTTCCAGTAGTGGAGGGAGAGGCAGCTCTAGGGGTAGGTAATCTCGGATTTAAATTTTACGACTATGAAAAAGTACATCACTTATGTTCTAATGGTGTTTTTATACAGTTTGGGAGGCCATGCTCAGTCAATTGATGACATTTTACGCTATTCACGCAGTGAATTAAAAGGTACAGCCAGATACGTATCTATGGGTGGAGCATTTAACGCCATAGGTGGCGATCTTTCTGCCATAAATGATAACCCTGCTGCTGCTGCTGTTATTCTAAAGTCAGAAATAGGCTTGACGCTCAATAGTCTATACAACAAAGTCAATGCCAATTATCTGGGCAAGAGTAATAGTGTAGATTCCAGATCTTCCAATCTTGATCAATTTGGATTGGTTTTTGTTCTCAATGACACTTCGGAAAGTGACTTTACAAAACTGACCTTTACCTATAATTATCAACACGAACAGTTTTTTAATGCAAAGTTTAATGCAATAGCTACAAATCCTAATAAGGGTTTGGATGATTACTTTTTAGCATTTGCTAATGGAATCCCTTATTTAGACATTAAAACATACGATGATGAAACCATCTCACAATCTTACCAAATTTTGGGAGAGAATAATGGATTTTCCAGCCAACAAGCTTTCCTGGGCTTTCAGGGCTACGTCATTAGTCCTGTAAAATTTGAGGATGACAATACACAATACGTTTCAAATAGTAACCCACAAGGCCAATCTGTGGATCATGATTTTTTTGTCACACATAGTGGTAAAAACAACAAGCACAGTTTTTCCTTTGCGACTCAATACAAAAAAAACCTCTACTTGGGGTTAAACTTCAATTCTCATTCGTCGAGATTCAGAAGAATTGATAATTTGGAGGAGAGCAATTATGGCTCGGGTTCTAGTTTTAAAACTACAGAGTTTGAAAATAATATTTTATCCGTTGGAGAGGGATTCTCTTTTCAGATGGGAGCCATTTACAAAACCAATAATAATTTTAGATTAGGACTTAGTTATCAAAGTTCCGTATGGTACAAAATGATCGATGAATTTTTACAGTATATTTCTTCTTCCAGAAGCAGTGGTAAGGACATGGTAGATCCACAAGTCATCAACATTTATGAATACAGTCTGTATACACCTTCCCGCTTCTCTGGTGGATTGGCCTATGTATTTGGTTCAAAGGGTTTGATCAGTTTTCAATACGACAGGGTCAACTATCAAAATACATCATTTGATATTGGAAACGGGGATACAAACTTTATGAACCAAAACAAAAAAATAAACAAAACCCTTAAACCGGCTGGTACGGTTCGAATTGGGGGAGAATATCGAATCGGTCATATAAGCTTGCGTGCCGGTTATTTCAACCAAGAGAGTATCAACAAAGCACTCCTTGATCTGAGTAAAGGCACCTCTTTTGGCTTGGGCTATGATTTTGGACGCAGTGTCCTGAATTTCGCCCTTTCGAATATAGAATATCAACATTCAGAGTCGATATACCAAAACGGTTTTACTGACACCATTCAACTGAACAAAGATCAAATTCAATTTCTTGTTTCCTATTCCTTTAAACTCTAGTACACTAAAACCTTTCAAGGAACAAAAACCAATCATCATTTATAGATAAATAACTATCTTTGTACCTTCTTTTATAGCTATGAAATTAGAAAAATTACTTACGGAGCAATTGGATGAAATAGGCGACCAACACCAAAGCGTCTCCAAAGAGACCCCGCTTCGACCCGATGCATTTGAAATGAGTAATACTGAAAAAACATTACTTATCGAAGAAAAAATTCAAGAAGTTCTTCAAATCCTGGGTATGGACCTCACCGACGACAGCCTTAAGGGAACACCCCGAAGAGTAGCAAAAATGTTTGTTAATGAAATTTTCAGTGGCCTACATCCCGACAATAAACCAGAATCCTCCACCTTCAAAAATAAATACAAATATGGAGAGATGTTGGTGGAAAAAAACATAACCCTCTACTCCACTTGTGAACATCACTTGCTTCCCATTGTAGGCAAAGCCCATGTGGCCTATATTTCGAATGCTACGGTGGTGGGACTATCTAAAATTAACAGAATCGTTGACTATTTTGCAAGGCGCCCTCAGGTACAAGAACGCCTGACTCTTCAAATCGTTGAGGAGCTTCAAAAAATATTGGATACCCAAAATGTTGCTTGTGTTATTGACGCCAAACACTTGTGTGTAAACTCAAGAGGTATAAGTGATATTACTAGTAGCACTATTACTTCAGAGTTTGGCGGACGATTTAAGGAAAAAGAAATCAAGAGAGAGTTTTTGGATTACATAAAACTAGAAACTGAGTTTTGATCGACAACTCCCTAGTCGTTTTAAATTCCCTAAGCGGAAAAAAAGAACCTTTTGAGCCGCTTAACCCCGGCTATGTTGGTATGTACGTTTGCGGCCCAACAGTCTACAGTAATGTTCATTTGGGTAATTGCAGAACTTTTATTTCCTTCGATTTAATCTATCGCTACCTCAAACATCTAGGGTATAAAGTCCGTTATATTCGAAACATAACAGATGCAGGTCATCTAGAAAACGATGAGGATGAGGGTGAGGACCGCATTGCTAAAAAAGCACGAATCGAAAAAATTGAACCCATGGAAGTGGTTCAATTCTTTACCGTAGATTTCCACCAAATCCTCGAAAAATTCAACACACTTCCCCCAGGTATTGAACCAACAGCAACGGGGCACATTATTGAGCAAATTGAACTTATCAAAGAAATACTAGAATCAGGTTTTGCTTATGAGGTAGAGGGATCTGTTTATTTTGATGTTATAAAATACAACGAAAGGCATTACTACGGTCAATTGAGTGGCCGTAAAATTGAAGAGTTGATTCACAACACAAGGAGCTTAAACTCGCAAAGTGACAAAAAAAACCCTCAGGATTTTGCCCTTTGGAAAAGGGCCGAACCCCAACACATCATGCGTTGGCCCTCACCCTGGAGCGATGGTTTTCCTGGTTGGCACCTTGAGTGTTCGGCCATGAGCACGAAGTACCTCGGGTCATCTTTCGACATCCATGGAGGGGGAATGGATCTAAAATTCCCACACCACGAATGTGAAATAGCACAGTCACAGGCCATTCACAATCATCCCCCGGTAAAATACTGGCTCCACGCAAATATGTTAACTCTTAATGGTAAAAAAATGGCCAAATCCACTGGAAACAATATTCTTCCGATCGATATTTTTACTGGCAACAATGAGATATTCAGGAAACCTTACAGCCCACAGGTCATTCGTTTCTTCATGCTCCAAGCACATTACACCAGTATTTTGGACATCAGCCAAGAAGCATTGGACTCCTGTGAAAAAGGATACCAAAAATTGATGGAAGCATTAGGACAATTGTCCAAAGTCAGTCCTGGTAAAAAAGCTGGAGATTTTGATTGTGACAAATGGTTAAAAAATTGCTATGCTGCTATGGATGATAATTTTAACAGTCCATTACTTATCGCTCAGCTTTTTGAAGCTGTAAAGTTTATCAATCTTATCTTACACAAAGATCACCCCATTGATAAACCCCAATGGGAAATTCTAACCAAAATGTTAGCAGTATTCGTTCAAGATGTATTGGGGATTGCCCCGGAGGAAAAACCCAGCGATACTAAGGAGCATACCCTCAACAAAACTATCAACCTATTGATCGAATTGAGAAACAGCGCTCGTGCCAACAAAGATTTCGCAACCTCCGATCGAATTAGAGACCAACTATTAGAATACGGCATTCAGCTAAAAGACGGTAAAAAAGGAACCAATTTTAAAATAAATTAAATATATGCTTAGAAAAATTTTAGTTTTTCCATTTGTTTTCCTTATCAAGAGCTATCAATTTTTGATTTCACCGCTTTTACCTCCTTCTTGTCGATTTACTCCAACTTGTTCGAATTACGGCCTGGAAGCGTTTCGGCATCATGGTCCCTTAAAAGGGTTTTATTTCACCTTTAAAAGAATTTCAAAGTGCCACCCTTGGAGTAAAGGTGGTTATGATCCTCTTCCTTAACTTTTCTATACTCAACTGTATTAGAATTATTAAATTTAAACCACAATTGTAAAAAAACATGACCTTTCTTAAATTCAATTGGGCCCCTAACGAAAAATTATTCGAAATTGGTGGCTTTGGTATTCACATCTACAGTTTGATGTTTATAATTGCTTTTTTACTGGGCTTGCGCCTTTATAAAAAGATGTTTATTAAAGAAAAAGTTGATCAAAAATATTTGGAACCTCTCTTTATTTATATGGTTGTCTCTACCTTACTGGGAGCTAGACTAGGGGAAGTCTTTTTTTACAATTGGGATTATTTCCAAAACCACCTTCTCGAAATCTTGCTCCCCATCAAAGAACAAACGGATGGTTCTGGCTATGATTTTATCGGTTTTAGAGGACTGGCAAGCCACGGGGCTGCAATCGGAATATTAACCGGGATATTTATATTCCAGTACCTAAATCCATTCAAGCCTTTGATTTGGATATTTGACCGATTGACAATACCCGTTGCAATTGGTGGTTTTTTTGTTCGTATTGGAAACTTTTTTAACTCTGAAATTGTTGGAAAATACACTGGATCCAATTTTGGTGTTATTTTCGAAAACAGAGGAGAAACACTGCCCCGCTATCCCGCGCAAATATATGAAGCCATTGGCTATCTTGCTTTGTTTTTTATTCTTCGTAAAATCTACAATAGCAGCAATAGAGATCGGGAAGGATTTCTATTCGGTTTTTTCCTTGTTGGACTCTTTAGTATAAGATTTTTGGTTGAATATGTCAAAGAAAATCAAGGAGGGTTTGAGGAATTCTTCCCATCCTTCTCTACAGGGCAGTGGTTGAGCATGCCTTTTATAGCCTTCGGGCTCATCGCTTTAGCCTTATCTTTTCGTAAAAAAAATGTATAAACCTATTGCAAATGACTGATAATTAGCTTGAAAAGTTAAAGTTTCTAATCCGGTCGGTTTCAATGAGAAGACAGACTCAGCCTTACAAAGATAAAGTACCATGCCAAAGCAAAGAATTAAAGCATTTTCCTACAGCATTTGAAGAACTAATCTTTAGCCTTAAAGCCAGAAGATTTCAAAAAATTATTCCTCTCCTTCGCTAATAGCTTTCACTTTTTGGGTATCAAACATCACTGGAGTAGCAATAAAAAGAGAGGAATAGGTTCCTACAATCACCCCAACAATCAAGGCAAACATAAAACCTCGGATGGACTCTCCACCAAAAATAAAGATTGCTAAGAGTACAATCAAAGTGGTCAATGAAGTATTTAGCGTTCGGCTTAGGGTACTGTTTAGAGCAGCGTTTACTGTATCGTTAAACTTCCATTTAGCATGTTCCCCTACATATTCACGGATGCGATCAAATACCACCACTGTATCGTTAAGAGAATAGCCGATCACTGTTAGTATTGCCGCAATAAAGGCTTGATTAATTTCCATATTAAAGGGCATAATTTTATAGGTCAAAGAAAAGATTCCTAAAACGATCAATACATCATGGAAAACCGCAGCTACAGCTCCCAAAGAAAACTGCCATTTTCTAAATCGCAACAAGATGTACAAAAAGACTACAATTAATGATCCTATTACGGCCAAGAAAGAGTTTTTCTTTATGTCATCCGCAATGGTAGGTCCTACTTTTATAGAGGACATGATCCCTACCTGTTTGTCCTCGGACCCATTGACAAAAGCGCCATAGGTCAAGTCGTCTGGCAAGAAAACTTGTAAAGAGCTATATAAGATCTTTTGAATCTCGTTGTCTACGGCCAGACCTTCAACATCTACTTTGTATTTGGTAGTGATTTTCAGTTGGTTTTCTTCTCCAAAGGTTTTGACCTCGGTGCTTCCCAAAGAGGATGTCAAAGAAGACTGTACCTTTGAGGGACTAATGATTTGATCAAAACGAACCGTATAGGAGCGTCCTCCAACAAAGTCCACTCCTTGGTTAAGGCCCTGGAAAGAGAGTGAAATCAAACTCATGATCAAAATAGAACCCGAAACGACATAGGCTATTTTTCTTTTTTGTAAAAAACTGATGTTGATTTTGGTAAATAAAGATTGTGTCAATCTGGTACCAAAGGCAACGGGTTTACCTTTTTCATTTCGGGCATCAATAAAGAAACGAGTAATGAAAATGGCGGTAAATAGTGATGTTGCAATACCAATCAACAGTGTGGTAGCAAATCCTTTGATGGGACCTGTTCCAAAGACAAATAGTATCAACGCGGTGAGTCCTGTCGTGATATTTGCATCCAAAATGGATGACAATGCATTGTTAAATCCGTCGTTGACAGCTTTTCTCAAGCCTTTGCCTTTTTTAAGTTCTTCTCTGACCCTTTCAAAAATAAGTACATTAGCATCAACCGAAATACCAATTGTCAATACAATTCCGGCAATACCTGGCAAGGTCAATACAGCTCCCAAACCTACGAGAATTCCAAAAATAAGTAGGATATTAAGCACCAAAGCGATATCAGCGAAAATTCCGGCAGTTCCGTAATAGAAGATCATCCATACCAGAACCAATATCAAAGCGATAATAAAGGAATAAACCCCACTTTGAATGGCTTCTTTACCCAAAGAGGGTCCCACAATTTCAGATTGAATAATTTCTGCAGCTGCAGGGAGTTTACCTGCTCGCAAAACATTGGCCAAGTCAATTGCTTCGTTAAGTGTAAAGTTTCCAGTGATTTCGGAACGACCACCGGAAATCGCACCGTTAGATACACCAGGTGCGGAATAAACAATATCATCTAATACAATGGCTATGTTAGAATCTTCACGAAAAGCTTCTGCGGTCATATTTTCCCATGTTCTCGCCCCTTGTGTGTTCATTTGCATGGAAACAGCAGGATTACCCAACATGTCATAAGTTTGCATGGCATCAACTACTACCCCACCACTTAGGGGGGCAAGGTCATCCCGATTAGATTTTAAGGCATATAGTTCTATCACCTCACTTTCTTCAACAGGTTTACCCCATGCAAAACGGATGTACCGCAGGTCCCTTGGCAATAATCTTCTAACCTCGGGAGTGTCCAAGTATCCCATCACTAAATCGGAATCTTTTGAAGCAAACTTTGCTAAGACAGGTCCTCCCTGATTTCCCGATCCCAGTATCAAATCCAATAGTGGATTGATAGTAGAAACACTGGTAGAGTCCTGTGCCTCAACATCAGCTAATAAGTCGTCTATAGAAGACTCATCTTTGGGCTGGTCTTCTTCAGTGACTGTCTTTTGGACTGTGGTTTTGAGGTATTCGTTTGCGGCAGATAAAAAGCCAAACAACTGATCGTTTTTGTAGGTTTCCCAAAACTCAAGTTGGGCAGTACTTTGCAAAAGGTTTTTAACCCTATCCACGTCTTTGGCGCCAGGCAATTCTACCAATATTCTTCCAGAAGTTCCCAATCGCTGGATGTTGGGTTGGGTAACACCAAATTTATCAATACGCTTTCTCAAAACTTCAAAAGCAGAAATGATAGACTCATCTACCTTACGCCTAAGGATTGGCTTTACCTCGGTGTCCATCATCTGAAAATTAATTTCATCACTCAACGTACGATTGGCAAAAATATCAGGAGCAGCCATTTTTTGGTCTCCTTTTAGGGATTCAAAAGCAACGAAAAAGGATTCAATGTAAGGTTCGTTAGTACTGGATTGGAGTAAATCAGCCTGATCCAATGCTTGGTTAAAAACTGGAGATTTTGAATTTTCAGCTAGTCCTTTTAGAATGTCTTTGACAGATATTTGAAGAATGACATTGATTCCCCCTTTAAGATCTAATCCTTTATTAAGTTCTTTTCCTTTGGCATCGTTGTAGGAAGTGAATCCAAAAATAGGCACATTTCCAATAGAATCGAGGTAATTGACCAAAGCACGATCTCTCAACTCGATATAGTCTTCTATGTCTTCTGAATACTGCATAGTGGCAAATTCCTTGGCTTGAGATTCTTTCTGACTAGTGATAAATGTAAATGAAAGTTGGTAGATGCTCACCAATCCAAAAAGGATAGCAAAGAGTCTTATGAGTCCGTTATTTTGCATTTTGGTTTTTATTTAAGCCTAAATTA
>MDTG01280607.1_pt1 | contig 10990 bp, 12 predicted proteins | sample 811421 | NCBI WGS metagenome assembly MDTG01 (sample SAMN05326645, study PRJNA326480) | marine metagenome | isolation source: seawater | place: Pacific Ocean: South East | collected 2011 | reverse complement strand
TTGACATTATTTACTATTTATAAATATTAATATTAATTTTAGAAAAATTAAAAAAATTAAAATGAGCAATGAACTTTTAAACAAAGCCATAACTTCATGTTTTGCAAAGATAGCAAGGGTTGACGGAAGTATTGGTAACGAAGAAATGGATATTATAAAATCCAGTGAAATACTAAAGAAATACGGTCATGGAAATATAGATACTATAGATACAAGAAATTTCTTTAATAAAATTCAATCAGAATATGGAGAGGTAATTAATAAAAATCTTGATGATGATGAAAAAGAAACCTTTATAGGTGAATTAGTTAGTTTAATTAAATCTGATAATAAGGTTCACGACCATGAATTCTTTCTACTTGGTCACGTAGCAAATTCAGTAGGATATAGTCCAGAAAAAGTGGCAGAAATAATAAATGATAAGGGTATTACTAATTCTAAGTCTTCAGGATGGTTTTCTTGGTTATTTGGATAGTAACTCTAAGTAGTTAGTTTTATTTTTTTTCAGTATCATTATTAGATTCCTTCTCTATCTCCTTCTTTATCTCTCTTGAAGCGTCTTTAAACTCCCTAATTCCTTTACCAAATCCTTTAAAGATTTCGGGTATCTTATTAGCTCCAAAAAATATAACAACAATAAGTCCAATTATTATCCATTCCCAGCCACCAGGCATACCAATTGCAAAAATTACATTCATAGTTTCAAATTAATATGTAAATATAACAAAATCATTTTTTGATAATCCATTTTTCAGGATTCAACTTTATATTATTTTTCCAAATTTGAAATTGTAATAAAGTTATACCATCACTATTAGTTATAAGTTCAGCTATAACCTGACCTTCTTTAATTATATCGCCTTTTTCTACTTTAAGATTTTTAAGTTTTGCATACAAAGTATAATAATCTCCATGATTAATAATTATTACGTTGTTCATCCCAGGAATAAATGCTACAGTGGAAACTTTACCTGAGTATACAGCAAAAACTCTAGATGATTTACTTGTCTGAATATCAATACCATCATTTTTAATCTTAACAGTTTTTATAACAGGATGAGGATGCTCTCCAAATCTATTTGATATGAATCCAGATTGAACAGGCCATGATAATTTGCCAATATTTGACTCAAAACCTTCAGTTAATTTTAAAAGATCAATATTGTCATCTTCACTTAATAATGAGGACTCCTTTTCTCTTCTTATAATATCTCGTATTAATTTATCTAACTTCTCTAGGGAAATTTTTCTATCATTTATCTCTTTTCTTAAACCTCTTTGTTTTTTATTTAAATCTGAAATAATTCTTTTTTGTCTCCCTTTTAATTTTTGAAGTTTATTATTTTCACTCACCTCTTCTTTCAAAAGAAAATTTTGTTTTTTATTGACATCTAGTAGTCTTTTTTCTTGGTCACTTAATTCTAAAGAAACTTTTTCTATTTCATTAATTTGATTTCTTCTAAATTTAGAATATTGAAAAATATAATTGAATCTTCTGAACATTTGATTATAACTTTTAGAAGAAAAAATAAAACTTAGCCTATCAAGAGAAGAACGAGACTTATACGAATGATAAATCATTTCACTGTATTCATTATTTAAAACTTTAAAATCTTTTTTAAGAGAAGAAATTAAGCTCCTTAAAGTAAGAATTTCACTTGTTTGAGCTTTAACATCTCTTTTAAGATTAATAATTAAGTCTTGTCTATTTATTATTTGTTTATTTATAACATTTAATTTTCCTACTGTAATTTTTTTAGATTTTTCAGTTTCATTTATAATCCTTTCAGCCTGTTCAATTTTCAAAAGATTATTATCTCTTTGTTTCTCTAATGAATTTCTTGATTGTTGAGAAAATGATTGTTGAAAGGAAAATAAAAATATTAAAAGATATATCTTATATTTTCTTAACATCATACTTGGAAGGGACATTAAATGGAAATTTTAAAGGTTTATTTGTTCTTTCAACTTCTTTAAAATTAAAATTAATATTTGTAATAACTGGGACACTACTGTCATCTAAATAACTTACAGAAGTAAAAAGGTGTCTTCCTGGAAATAAGATTTTCCCTAAAGGTTTGAAATTTTCATAATCTACCGTAAGTAAATAATTTGTTATCTCATCAAATAAAATTAATTTTTCAATTTTTGATGTCTTAATATTAACTAGATTTTGTGATTGAATTGATTCTTTTTGTTGGACTATTTTAAAATAACTTCCTTCTCTAAGTAACTGATCTGAATTTGATATATCATATAATAAATTACCAGTAAGTATAGACTCTAACTGCTCAAAGTTTAACTTAATTTTAAACTCTCTTTCTATTATATCTGGTGTTGAAATAATAACCTGTTTGTTAACTCTATCAATTATTATAAACTCATCCTTAGTGATTAGACCACGGGCAGCCTCAACTCCCAAAGCAACTCTAACTGAGAACCATATTTTACTATCTCGCTCAATTCTCATATTCAAAGTAGCATTAATTAATTGATTATCATTTTTATATTGAAATTTGGACTTAGTAGATAAATATTTATAATCAATCTCCTCGACAACAAAATCATCTATAGCAATTTTAGATGATTCTATACTTACAAAATCTCTTTTACAAGAAGCTAATAAGACTACAGAAAGGATTATATATAATTTTTTAAAAGACATTTTTGCAAAAGTAATAATAAATTTTATGACTAGTAATCTCTTATTCACCTTTAAAATCAGGACACCTTTTTTCAATGAAAGCTTTTACACCTTCATCAAAATCAGAAGTTGAGGTACACTCAGAAAATAGATTAATTTCTTCTTCAAAACCATCAGAATTAATATCATAAAAATTATTAACTGATTTGATAATATTTTTAATAGCTACGGGAGCCTTTCTCTTTAAAGTTTTAATAAGTTCTTCACATTTCTGAATTCCACTTTTATTATCCTTCACTACACCATTAACTAATCCAAATTGAAAAGCTTGATCTGAAGTAATCATTTGAGCAGTTAGCATCATCTCCAAAGCTTTTGATTTACCTATTATTTGTGTTAATCTTTGAGTACCTCCATAACCTGGAATTATACCAAGATTTATTTCAGGTTGTGAAAATTGCGCATTTTTAGTAGCAAATCTGAAATGACAACTCAAAGCTAATTCACAACCTCCCCCTAAAGCATAACCGTTTACTAATGCTATTACAGGAATTGGCATTGTTTCTATATTGTTAAATAATCCATGGCCATTTTTACAAAATTCAATAGATACTTTTTGATTTAAACCAGTAAATTCCTTGATATCTGCACCAGCAACAAAAGATTTTTCTCCCTCTCCAGTTAATATTACCCCATAAAAATCTTTATAATTATTTTTAATAAAATCAAAACATTTCTTTAATTCTGATATGGTATCTTGATTAAGAGCATTAAGATTTTGAGGTCTATTTATTTTTACAAAATAATAATCATCTCTTATTTCAAATATTATATTATTATAATTATTCATTTTTTTTTATTTTCCAATCTTTTTATCATTTCTTCTGCAGTTTTAGCTAAATCATAGTTAGCAATCCATCCCCAATCATTTTGAGCAGATATATCATCTATAGAATCTGGCCATGAATCAGCTATTTCTTGTCTTTTGTCTGGCTTATATTCAACTACAAAATTTTCTTTGAATTTCTTAAGTTCATTTTCAATCATTTTTGGGGTCATACTAAAACCTGAAAGGTTATAGCTTGATTTAACAGATAAACTTTCTTTCTTAACATTCATTATTTTATAAATTGATTCTATAGCGTCATCAATATATATCATAGGCAACATTGTGTTTTCATCTAGAAAACATTTATACTTTTCATCTTTTAATAATGAATAAAAAATATCAACAGCGTAATCAGTGGTACCTCCACCTGGTAATGTATTTGAACTAATTATTCCAGGAAACCTTACGCTTCTTATATCAACTCCAAATTTATTATTATAATATTCACACCATCTCTCACCTGATAATTTACTTATTCCATAAACAGTATTTGGTTCTTTAATTGAAAATTGATTTGTATTAATTTTAGGTGTATTATTTCCAAAGACAGAAATTGAACTAGGCCAAAATATTTTTTTAATAGTTTTATTTTTAGCTAGCTCAAGTACATTAAATAAAGAGTTCATATTAAGATCCCATGTGAGCATAGGATCTTCTTCGCCTTTAGCTGATAGAATAGCAGCAAGGTGATATACTTCATCAATATTATAATCTATAACTAATGACTCTAATTCTTTAAAATTGAGAGCATTTAATTTCTTGTATGTTAAGTCCGAAGATGAAACATCTTTAATATCTGTAAGAATAATATTATCTATATCATTCCTTTTTTTTAAAAAAACAGATAGTTCAGAACCAAGTTGTCCCTCTGAACCAATAATTAGTATTCTACTCATTATGGGATATAATATATAATTTATAATTTACATTAAAATATATAATCTAAATAAATTTTTAAAATGTATAAAAATTTTAAAATTCATCTTGAAAAAGAGATTGAAAATACAAAAAATTCAGGGCTATTTAAAAACGAGAGAATTATTGTTTCACCTCAGAGTTCTATTATAAATACTGACAACCAAAAGGGTATAATTAATTTATGTTCAAATAATTATTTAGGACTTTCTTCTCATCCTCATGTTTTAGAAGCAGCAAAAGAGTCTATAGATTCACATGGTTTTGGGATGTCTTCAGTTCGTTTTATATGTGGCACTCAAAATATTCATAAACTTCTAGAAGAAAAAATAAGTAATTTTCTTGGGACTGAGGATACAATATTATATGCTGCAGCTTTTGATGCAAATGGTGGTTTATTTGAACCTCTTTTTGGTCCAGAAGATGCTATAATATCAGATGAATTAAATCATGCATCAATTATTGATGGTATTAGACTTTGTAAGGCCGAAAGACATAGATATTCTCATAATGATATGGCCTCTCTAGAGGAAAAATTGAAATTAACTCAACATTGTAGAGCAAGAATAATAGTTACTGATGGAGTATTTTCAATGGATGGTACAATTGCTCAACTTGATAACATTTCATCTCTTGCTGAAAAATATAATGCTTTAATAATGACAGATGAATGCCATTCAACTGGTTTTATGGGGGACAAAGGGAGAGGTGTACATGAATTGAAAAATGTGATGGGTAAAATTGATATAATAACAGGTACTTTGGGTAAAGCGCTTGGTGGAGCTTCAGGAGGATTTACATCTGGAAGAAAAGAAGTAATTGAAATCTTGAGACAAAGATCTAGACCTTACCTTTTCTCTAATACTTTAGCTCCATCAATTGTAGGAGCATCTCTGAAAGTATTTGAATTATTAGAAAGAGATACTTCACTAATAAAAAAACTACATGAAAATACGTCATATTTTAGAAAAAATATGAAAAATTTAGGGTTTGATATAGTTGATGGAACCCATCCAATTGTTCCTATAATGTTATATGATGCAGTTATAGCAAAAGAAATGTCTGAGAAATTGCTAGAAATGGGAATATATGTTGTTGGGTTTTATTATCCAGTAGTACCAAAAGACAAAGCAAGAATTAGAGTTCAATTATCAGCAGCTCATTCTATAGAAGAACTTGATAGAGCTATAAATGCATTTAAAGATGTAGGGGAAAAGCTTAATATTATTGGCTAAGTTTTTTTATTATAGTCACTATCTAAGTATTCTAAAATATGTGATCTTAATTCAACTAACGTTAAGTTCTTTTTTATATCACCATTTATAAAAACAGATATTGTGTGATGTTCTTCAGAAACTACAATTGCTAATGCGTCTGTGTCTTCAGAAATGGCATAAGCTGCTCTATGTCTCATACCAAAATTCATGGGAAGGTTTTCATTCTCAGAAACTGGAAGTATACACCTGGCAGCAATAATCTTCTCTCCATGAATAATAACTGCTCCATCATGAAGAGGACTCTTTTTATTAAATATTGAAAGCAATAATCTTTTTGAAAATTTAGCATTTAATATCTCTCCCGATTCAGAATAAAATTTTAATTCAGAATCTTTAGAAATAATAATAAGGGCACCATTTTTATTATTTAAAATTAAATTACATGTGTCAACTAATGTATTAATTAAGCTATTCCATTTATTTTTTATTTGATTAGAGAAAAAAGGAGAAAAAATATCAAAAATTTTCTGATCTTTTATATAATTGGTTTTACCTAAAAAAAGCAGAAACCTTCTTATCTCTTTCTGAAAAAGAATTAATACTGCTAAAACACCTACACCCATAAATTGACCCAATATATTTGTTAGTAACTCCATTTCAGAAGCTCTCACAATCAAATAAAAAAAATATAAAATAAGAAATCCAATAAATATTCTTATGGCTACACTTCCTCTTAAAAGTCTATATATGTTATATAATAATAGGCTTACAAGAAAAATATCTATAATGTCAATAAATCTTATTTCTAAAAATCCAATATTAAAATTATATATCATTTGATTAAACTTACGTGTTCTTTTACATCATGAACTCTAATAATTTCTGCTCCATTTTTAATTGCCATCTTATTTAACTCTAATGTTCCTTTTAAGGAATTATCAACACCATATTTTTTCTTAATAAATGATTTTCTAGAAAGACCAACAAGAATAGGTAAATCAAATATTTTGAATGAATTTAAATTATTTAAAATCTCAAAATTTTGTGAAAAGTCTTTAGCAAAGCCAAACCCTGGGTCTAATATAATATCATTTATACCTAATGAGTTTAGCATATTAATTTTTTTTCTAAAATAATTTAATAAATCTAATATTAAATCATCGTAATTAGTTTGAGTCATCATATCCTTTGGTGTTCCTTTGAGATGCATAAGAATATAAGGGCTATTATATTTAGAAATTACATTGAACATTTCTGAATCTAAACTCCCTCCTGAAACATCGTTTATAATATGGATTCCTTCTTCCAATGATCTCCTAGCTATTTCAGCCCTAAATGTATCAACAGAAAATAAAGTATTACTAAATCTATTTGAACACTCCTTTATAATTCCTCCTATCCTTTTCCATTCTTCTTCTATATTGATGCTATCTGACCCAGGTCTAGTTGAACAGCCTCCTATATCAATGATTGAAGCACCATGATTAATCATGCCTTCTACCCTAGATATTGCTGAATCAATCGAATTATATTTTCCTCCATCATAAAATGAATCTGGAGTCATATTTAAAATACCCATTACCTGAGGCTTTTGATATTCAAATAAATAACCATTAATATTAAATGATCTTTTGCTAGATAATTGATTTATATTTAATGACGATTTCATATTTTTGAAAAAATTAATAATAATTTGGAAATATCTACAATAAATAATTATAAAAAAGTAATTAATATCTGTAAAGATATCTATATTAAAAAATCTAAAGATTATGGTTCTGCCTGGAGAATACTTAGGATAACATCACTAACTGATCAAATCTTTATAAAAGCCCAAAGAATTAGATCAATTCAAGAAAAGAAAAAGATGAAAGTAGAAGAGAAAATTGAAAATGAATTTATAGGAATAATCAATTATTGTATAATGGCAATTATTCAGATGGAATATGAGGGTGATGAAATAGAAATTAAGTTTAAAAAACTAGAAAAATTATATGATAAATATACCCTTGAGATAATGGAATTACTTTCAAATAAAAATCATGATTACGATGAGGCATGGAAAGATATGAGGATTAGCTCAATGACTGATATTATTTTAATGAAATTATATAGAACTAAACAAATTGAAAGTAATAATGGTAAAACTTTAATATCAGAAGGTATTAAAGCAAATTATCAGGACATTGTTAACTATTCAATTTTTTGCTTAATAAAACTTTTAATTTATAAAAAATGAGAATCTTATACACTTTATCAAGATATTTTGTAGGAATATTATTCATCTTTTCAGGTTCAATAAAAATAAATGATCCGGTTGGAACCCAAATAAAACTCCAAGAATACTTTGAAGTATTTAGTTCAGACTTTTCATCTATTTTTGAGCTTCTTGTTCCATTTGCTCTTATTATCTCTGTGATTCTTTGTACTATGGAAATTATTATAGGGTTAGCTCTTATTATGAATTATCATATGAATTTGATTAGTAAATTAACTTTGAGCCTTATTGTATTTTTCACATTTTTAACTTTTTATTCAGCTTATTTTAATAAAGTAACTGACTGTGGATGTTTTGGAGATGCAATAAAATTAACTCCTTGGGAATCTTTTTATAAAGATATAATTCTTCTATTTTTTTCTTTGATTATTTATTACTTACAGTCAAAATTAAAAAATCAAATTGGATTCTTTAATCTAAAAATAATGGATGATAAAAATATAAGAAATGGAATTATAATATTTACGACTACAGTTTGCTTTATAGTTAGCTATACTGCTATCAATTTTCTTCCTTTCATTGATTTTAGATCCTATAAAATTGGAAATAATATTCCTCAGATGATGATACCTAGCGAAGAACTTAAGTACAGTTATATAATGGAAAAGGATGGTAGAGACTATGAGTTTGAAAACTATCCATTGGATAATACTTTTAAATTCAAAGAAATAAAATTATTAAATCCTGATGCTGAACCTAAGATAACAGACTATAGCCTATGGAATGGTGATGGTGATTTTACAGATGAAAGCTTTATGGGAAATAAATTATTTATAATATTACATGATGTTAATAAAATAGGAATATCTAATAATAAGGTAAATGAATTCATTAATAAAGTAAAAATCCTTGAAAATGGAATTAATTTTTGGGTAGAGACAATAATTGTTACCTCAAGTGATGAAAAATCTATAAAAAATTTCAAAGAAAAATTTGATCTTAATTTAAAGACAGTCTACGGAGATGCCACTGTTTTAAAAACAATAATTAGGTCTAACCCAGGATTTTTTCTTATGAGAAATGGTATAGTTAGAGGGAAATGGCATTTCAATAGCTTCCCAGATCCAAATGAAATTTTAAGAGGCGTAAACATATCTATTTAAATGAAAAAATTTATCATTATTGGTATGCCTGGATCGGGAAAATCAACAATGGCTAAATTCTTGAGTAGTCAAACACATTTATCCTTTTATGATCTAGATCTTGAAATTGAAAAAAATGAAGGGAAAAATATTAAAGAAATATTCACAGAAAATGGTGAAAATTATTTTAGAGAGCTTGAGACTTTTACTCTAAAACAAATAATAAAGAAAAAAAACAATTTTATTCTTTCGACTGGTGGTGGAACACCATGTTTTAATGATAATATGAATTTTATAAATAAATACGGGGTATCTATATTCTTAAATACATCCTTAGATATTTTAGAAGAAAGAATTTCAAGAAACAATAAAAGACCTTTATTTAATAATTCAAATAATCTTAAAAAAGATCTAAGTGATTTATTAAATAAAAGAAACTCTTTTTTTTGTTTATCTAATCATATAATAAAAGACAATGACAGAGAAGAAACTTTATCTGTTATTAATTCTTACTCCTAAAGTAATTATAACTGATCTTTCTTTTGAAGAAAAATTAGCAATAGGCTGATCAAATGGAAATGGATACGAAGATAATCTAGATTCAGTATTAAGAGAGATATATGCAATATCTAAATTTATTCCTTTTGATAAATACCCAATACCTATACTTTTCTTTATTTTTTCATTATTTATATTATCTGAAATTCTATTAGGATCAGACAAGAAATTATATCCAGCCCTTATGTAAAATTTTCTCAATCTTGCCTCAACACCAAATCTATAATTTATTGCCAAAGACTTATAAACATTTACAATCTGTTGATTATCATTAAAATGATTAAAATCATAAGACTGAATTCTAGCACCTGAGTAATTTATAAAATCTATATCCGCTGAAATAAAACCATATTTCTCAATAAAATAAGAAGATGCAATTGTAAATTTTGATGGAGATGTAAAATTATATTGAGCTACACTTGAAGCAGTACCAGATATAGAATTACCTAGAATTGTATCTTCTGGTTGAAAATAGTAATCAAAATAATTTGTTTCGAGTTCACTGTTTAACTCTTCTTTTAAAAGATATTTTGTCTTAGTCTCAAAATTTAGCCCAATATTAAGTTCATTTATTGGTTTAAATATAATACCTATTGAAGTTGAAAACCCATTTCCTTTTATCTTAAAAAAATCATTTAACTTTAAAAAATCAAGAATTCCTTCAGATTCCCATACACCATTTTCACTTAAAATTTCATATTGGCTCTCAACAAACATTCTAGTTTGCTCATAATTTATAAAATAAATATTGGTACCAAATCCAAGAAATATTTTGTCTTTAATATTAGTACCAGCAGATAATGAAAATTTATTTATCCCTCCTTCATTAATTATTGTTTCTTCCTGTAACGGCAACCCTCCAACAAAAGAAAAATATGAACCAGGAAGATCTGAATCAGGGTTAATTAGATAGTGATCATATGCTTCCTGTAAAAGCCCTATACTTGAGATAGGTTCTGAATTTGATATCTGAGATAAAGGAACTCCTTGGGCATCGTATAGAAAGTAATCGATAATAGAGTTATTATCATTATATCCCCTATAGTACCTATCGTTTCCAAAATCTTTAATCCTAGTATAAGATAAGCCTATATTAAGTTTGGAACATTCCGGACACTCGGAGGTTCCTGGATTAAAGTAAATTGATCTGTTTTTAACGGGTAAGAGAATAGATATATTATCAATATCTTTAAGAGATATCTGTGACGAAGATGTCTCTCCTATAAAAAGAGCATTATTTTTTATACTTTTTGAATTATAGCTTAATGAAAAAATCTTTTTATTAAAAAACCCAGTTCCAGCAGGGTTTAAAGAAATTGAACTTATATCTCCCCCTAGAGAATATGAGGCACCACCGATTGCTTGAATTCTAGCTGAACCTCCATTAAAGTAATGGCTAAATTTTAA
>MDTG01245184.1_pt1 | contig 10990 bp, 12 predicted proteins | sample 811421 | NCBI WGS metagenome assembly MDTG01 (sample SAMN05326645, study PRJNA326480) | marine metagenome | isolation source: seawater | place: Pacific Ocean: South East | collected 2011 | reverse complement strand
TAAAAGATTACATTAGAAAAATTGGTGAAAGAGAAGTGCCATCTCAAATATTAGGTAAACAAGTAATGGGTCAATTAAAGGAATTAGATCAAGTTGCATATGTTCGATATGCATCAGTATATGAAGATTTCCAAGATATAAAAGACTTTGCTGATGAAGTGTCTGAGCTGTCTAAAAAATAGGATACTTTTTATTTTTTATCATGAAGAATCTAAGCAAGCATAAAGAAAAAGTGAATGCGAGAGAACTTTTAGTTCAGGCTTTGTATCAGTATTCATTTGGGCATAATGATGCAAAAACAATTGAAGAGTCATTTCGAAAAGACTTCACTAAGACCAAGGTAGATTATATTTTCTTTAGAAATATATTTACTCATATAACTAATAATTTTAAAAGATTGAAAGATTCGGTGCATAGATCTGCAGAATTAGAATTATTTGGAATAAAAAACATTGAAACGATGGAGGAAAATATACTTTTACTAAGCTTGGCAGAAAATGAACTAGAAAATACACATAAAAATATTCTCATTGATGAAGCGGTAAGATTAAGTAAAAAATTTGGAGCAGATAACTCTTATAAATTCATTAACGCAACCTTAGAAAAAATATTAGAATCTAATTAATGAAAACACTAGGTTTTATTGGTTGTGGTCACATTGCCAAATCTCTAATTACTGGACTAAAAAGAGATTCCGACTATAAAATTATCGGCTACGATAAAATGCCAAGTAGTTTAGACTGGTTGAAAAAGAATAATTGCACTCCCGTTTCATTAGATGAATGTTGCAAAAATGCAGATATTATTTTTTTATGTGTTAAGCCACAAGATATGCCAACATTGTGCAAAGAATTATCTAAATTAATTAACAAAAACCATAACATAGTGAGTGTAGCTGCAGGCATTAAATATGAAAGTTTAAAAAACTCTTTATCGACAGATAAAATATTTAGAGCTATGCCAAATGTCGGCGCTAAGGATAATTTAGGGATTACAGCTATTTTTTCTCATTCTGATAACTCAGAAGTATTGCGAGTATTTAAATTCTTAGGTGAAGCATATGAAGTGGAAAATGAAGATCAAATTGACCTTCATACTGTTCTTATAGGAAGTGGTCCTGCATTTTTTTATGAATTATTGAATGAATTTGAAAGAAGAATGGATACTTTAGTTCAAGATAAGGATACTAAACGACTTATATCAATTGTTTTCCTATCAAGTCTAATTACTTCAATAAAAAATGGAGAAAATCTTGATGATTTGATTGAAAGTGTTGCCTCCAAGGGAGGAACAACTGAAACTGGATTAAAATTCTTGTATAAAGAAAAATTTAGTGAAATATTCTCTGGTGCAGTTGATGCTGGTATTAGGAGAGCTAAAGAATTATCTATGGATTAAGTCAGATCTATTAGGGCCATTTGATATTAAAGTTACCTTCACACCAACATAATTTTCAATATAGTTTATAAAGGTTTTAGTCTCTTCTGGTAAATTATTAAAATCTTGACAGTTATTTAATGAATCTTTCCACCCCTTAAAATTTTCATACATGGGTTCGACTTTATGTAGTAGCCTAGATTTAAATGGAGTATCGAGTCCATCAACTTTATAGCTATGGCAGACCTTAATAGTTTCAAAACTATCTAATACATCTAACTTGGTAATACAAAGTTCGGTTAAATTATTTAATTTAGCTGAATACTTTAAGGCAACAAGATCAAGCCATCCACATCTTCTTGGTCTTCCTGTAGTTGCTCCAAATTCATGTCCCAACTCTGCTAACCTTTTGCCTTCTTCACAGAAAAGTTCTGTGGGAAACGGTCCGGAGCCCACTCTTGTAGTGTAAGCCTTTGTAACTCCTAAAACATCAGAATATATACTTTTTGGAAATCCAGAACCTACACCAACAGATGTAGCTAGTGTATTTGATGAAGTAACATATGGGTAAGTCCCATAATCAACATCAAGTAAAGTTCCTTGAGCTCCTTCATAAAGTATATTACCTCCACCTTCATAAATTTCTTCCAATGAATCTGTAACATCACCAAAGTATTTTGATGCTTTTTGATATGATTTTTTGAGGTTATCCAATACTTCCTCATAAACAAAGCATTCAGACTCATGAATTGTTTCTATCTGAAAATTATAATAATCAACTAAATTCTTTAATTTTTCTTCAAGTAATTCATTATCTTCTAGATCAAAAGCTTTGATACTTCTTCTGGCAGTCTTATCTTCATAAGCTGGACCAATACCTCTTCGAGTTGTGCCTATTGCATTTTTTTTATCTTCTCTTAGCTGATCAATTTTTGCATGTATTGGTAGAAGCAAACTGCAATAACGACTGATACGCAATTTTCCTTCTAGTTCTACGCCTTTTGATTCTAATTGTTCTATTTCTTCTAACAATGAATCTAGAGAAAGTATTACTCCCTGCCCAATAAAGCATGAGACATGATCGTAAAATACACCGGAGGGAATTAAATGCAAAACAAATTTTTCTTCTTCTTTATAAATAGTATGTCCTGCATTATGTCCGCCTTGGAAACGACATACGGCATCGAATTTTTTTGAAAAATAGTCAACTATTTTTCCCTTACCCTCGTCCCCCCATTGAGTTCCTACAAGGATAAGGGATTTCTTCATTGATTAACGTTTTTCTGACTTATTAAGATATTTTAAATAATCACTATCTGGATCAATTAATAGAATATCACCCTCATCATTAAAAGAATTTCTTATCAATTTAAGGCTTCTCGTAAAATCATAAAACTCAGGATCTTCACTATACGCTTCAGCATAAGTTGCTGCTGCTATCGCATCGCCCTCACCTCTAATTTTTTCTGATTCTCTTGTTCCTTCAGCTACATCTTCAGTTCTTTTTCTTTCTGCCTCTGCTCTAATAACAGTAGCTCTCTCACTACCTTTAGCCCTTAGATCTGCAGCTTCTGCATTTCTTTCAGATCTCATTCTTTCATAAATTGCAGGTCTAATTTCGCTTTCATAATCTATTCTTTTCACCCTAAAATCGATTATTTCTACACCTAACTCATTTGCATCCTTTCCTAAGGATTTTTTTAACTCTAACATAAGACCATCCCTGTCGCCGGATACAACTTCCACCAATGTTCTTTTTCCGAATTCATCTCTGAGATTATCTCTTACCCTACTTTGCAAAGTGCCCTCAGCAACAGATTCTTGACCACCATTAGTAGAAGTGTAGTAGGTTTCTGCATCAATAATTTTGTATTTAACAAATGAATCTACTTCTAAAGGTTTTTCCTCTTCTGTAAGTACTCTATCTGGAGGTGTATCTAGTGTTCTAAGTCTTCCTTCGAACTTAATTACACTATCAACAAATGGAACCTTAAAGTTAAGCCCCGGATCTAAAGTTCTTTCAAATGCTCCAAGCTTAAGTAAAATTGCTTTCTCAGTCTCTCTTACAACTACAACTGATTGAAAAATTAGTGTAATCACCAAAAGAACTAGAATTGTAATAACCGTATTTTTATTCATTATCTTCCCCCTTTTTCATTAGCTCATCAAAAGGAAAGACTAGAAGATTATTTCCTCCTTCTACATCTATCATTACCTTAGTGCTCGAAGTTAAAACACTTTCAATAGAATCCAAATATATTCTCTTTCTAGTAACATCAGAAGCTTTATTGTATTCGACAAGAAGTGCTAAAAATCTATCTGCTTCACCTTCCGCCACTGCAATAACTTTTGCTTTATATGCTTCTGCTTCTTCAATAAGCTTTTGTTTCTCAGCCCTCGCCGAAGCTTCTATTTCATTACGATATTTTTCAGCTTCATTTACTAGCTTTTCTCTATCCTCTCTAGCTGCAACAACATCCCTGAAAGAGTCTATAACTTGGCTTGGTGGCTGTCTTTGTTCAATGTTTATCTGTTGAACTGAAATACCAGCATCATAAATGGCTAAGTATTCTTCTAATCTAAGCAAAATATCAGCACTAATTGCACCCGCACCAGTAGTTAGAAGTTCATTCATGTTATTTTCTCCAATGACATGTCTTAGTGCGCTTTCAGTTGCTTGTCTAATGGTTATTTCAGGATCTTCTACATTTAGAGCGTATTTAGTGAGATCATCAATTGTATATTGAACATTGAGCTCGACTTCAACAATGTTTTCATCCTCAGTAATCATATTGGTTGGTAATACAAAAGATCTTATTTTGGAAATATTTTCTGCTGAATAAATTTCCTCCACAATTGGAAAATGGAATACTAAACCTGGGCCTATAACTCTATTGTATTTTCCAAGCGTAAGGACAACCAATCTATCTGCTTCATTAACTATTCTTATTCCTAATAATATATAAAGAGAAATTAAGCCTAAGAATAAGTAAGTAAAAAATTTGAAGCTAAATTTAAAGCCTGGGCCTTTTCCTTCTCCACCCTTTGAAGTGAACATTTTTCTTAATTGCTTAATAGCATCATCTAAATCCGGAGGACTATTTTTTTTGCCCCAAGGATCATTTTCATTTGGATTCCAATTCATTTATGTAAAGCTCCTTAGATAAGTTTTTATTGTATCAGAAAAAGTCGCTGAATCATTCATATTTCCTGTATTTGCACAATAATTTAGTTTAAATTTTTTCATCCAATTTAACTGGGTTTTGATTAATTGCTTAGTAGCATTCAAAGCATCATCGATTGAATTCTCAAGAGAATTATCTCCATCTACATAAGGCATAAGTTGCTTGTAATTTATTGTATTCATACTTTGAAGCTCATATTTTAATTTATATGCCTTTTTTAAATTTTCAAGCTCATCAATAAATCCATCATTTATCATTTTTAAAAGCCTTTTTTTGGCTAGATCTTCCAATACCTTTTTTTTCTCAGTTAGGCCTAATAACAAACATCTTTTTTGATTGAAAAATATTGTTTTTGGTTCAGTTTTCAATAGAGATAATCTTTTTCCAGTTATTCGTATTATCTCTAGAGCTCTTTCTACTCTTCGTGAATTTTTAATGTCAATTGTCTTGTAGGTTTCAACATCAGAATTCTTTAACTCTTCAACTAAACTTTTAATACCCTTTGAGTCTTTAAGATTTTGTATATCTTTGCGTATATTTTCATCATTTGGAAAATTATGAATACCTTCTAAAAGAGTCTTATGAAATAACATTGAACCACCAACAAATAATGGAAATTTATTTTTTTTCCTAATAGCTTCAACAGCTTTTTCAGCTTCATTTAAAAATAAACCTAGATCAAAGCTTTGTTCAGGGGATATTATGTCAACTAAATAATGGGGTACTGATTTTCTTACATCTTTTGATGGTTTTGCAGTTCCAATATCCATTCCTCTGTATACCATTGCACTATCTACGCTAATAATTTCCATTGGAAACTTTTTTGCTATTGAAATAGCTTGATCTGTTTTACCACTAGCTGTTGGACCAATCAAGAATATTGCTGGGCAATCAAATTTAAAGTTCATTAAGAGCTGTTATTACAGAATCATAAGATCCAGCTATTTTAGCTAAAGCCTCTTTCTGTTCATTTAATTTATTTATTCGATAATGACTGTCTTTGTATTTATTTATTAAATAATTAAGATCTTGTTCTGTAGAAAAAGTTTCAAAGATTTTTGTATCGCATAACTGCTTTTTAAGTTCTTTGTAATTGTCTAATTTTGATCCTGTAATTGATGGTGTATCAGCATATACAGGCTCCATGAAATTATGGCCTTTGTTAAACACTATACTTCCAGCAACAATAGCAAGATCAGCTATAGCATACAAATGAAATAAATCGCCAACCTGATCAAAAATTTCTACATTAGAGATAGAGCCAAATTTCTTTTTTACATTATCAATCCTTTCTGGATGTCTGGGAGCAATAATTAGCTTTGAGCCACTTAACTGTTTCCATGCTCTTACAACAAAATCTTCTTCTTGGTCATGAGAACTGCCAAGAACAACCGTATAAGTGGATAAACTATTTAAATTTGAAGCGAATTTTTCTTTTTTACTTTGGTTAACTTCATAGTTTTCCTTATTAATCTTTATATTCCCTAGAAGCTGTATGTTCTTAGCACCAAAAAATTTTAATCTATCAATTGTGTTTTGGGACTGAGCTAAAAATAAATCAATTCTTTTAATCATTTTATTTGCGATAGTCTTGAAAGATTTTAATCTCATGAATGTTTTGTCTGATATTGAAGTATTTAAAGACAGAACTTTTATATCTTTAGATATTGAACCTAATAAATTAGGCCAAAATTCGCTCTCGAATAGAACTATTTTTTTAACTTTATATTTTTGAATTATTTTTTTATGGGCAAAACCTAAATCATAGGGAAAAGTTATAGATTCAATGTCTATTTCTTCAAAACTTTGATCTATTTCACTTCTGCCAGTATTTGTTGTGGTACTGATTAAGACCCTATTTCCATTAGCGATAAGCTTTTTTGCTAATGGTGAAATTATCTTGATTTCACCTAAACTCACTCCATGCAACCAGATAGTTGATTTTTCTGAACTTGTTAAAAAAAAACCAAGTTTCTGAAAAACAGTTCTAAGCTTATTGTTCTTTAAAATAAATAAATCCCTAATAATGAGTATGGGCAACAATAAAAAGTAAATGAAGTTATATACAATATGCATTACATGAATAATATCATTCTTACGTTGATTATCACTTTTACTAAGTTTATAAGCTTGCTTCCGCGATCACTATTTACAAGAAATTCTATTTTATGGAAGGTTTTAGGTCGATTAATGAAAAGGAGAAAAAAAATTGTTGAAGCAAACATAAATCATTGTTTTAAAGAAAGAAATGAGGAATGGCGAAATAACTTAATCGAAAAAGTTTGGCAAGAAACTCATTTAGCGTTATATGAAAATAATTTTGCTTGGAATGTTAATGAAAGAATAAAAAAGATAGATGTAAATTTTATGAACTCTAATCTTATCCAATCAGCACAAGATCAAAAAATAGGAATTCTTTTGTTATTTAGGCATAACATTTTTCTTGAATTATCCGCTCGTCTTTTAAGTGAAAGATTTGAAATCTATGGAATGGAGCGCCCTAATAATAGTCCTTTGATTCAAAAATTACAGCAAAGAGGAAGGCTAAAAGGAATGAAAGGTTTGATTCCAAACTCTAATGTAAAGGATTGTATTGAACTACTTAATCAAGGCAAAACTATTCTTTATGGTCCAGATCAAGATTATAGGAATAAAAGTTCAGTTGTATCAAAATTTTTTAACCAGAAATGCTTAACAACAACTGCACCTTTCAGAATAAAGAAAATTACAGACTGCAAATTAATATATGTAGATTCTATTCGAAATGGAAAGACTTATAAATTTGTCTTTACTGATGTAAGTGATTACGCAGAAAATGGTCAAATCTTTGCAGATAAAATTAACAGTAAGATAGAAAAAAGCATACTAAACGCACCAGAACAGTACCTTTGGCATCACAGAAGATTCAAATCACAGAGTCCAGAGATATATGATTGAAAATTTTAAAACAATCAAAGGATTCTTAGACCATAAAGAAGGTGAAGCTCTATATACATATTGTAAAAAATTTTGTGTGCAAGGTATTGCTGTAGAAATTGGATCATATTGCGGTAAATCTGCTTGTTATTTAGGTCAAGCATGTAAAGAAAATAATTCTTACCTTTATTCTATAGATCATCATAGGGGCTCAGAAGAGCAGCAATTGGGCCAAGAATATTTTGACGAAGAAATCTATGATCACAAACAAGAAAGAGTAGATACACTTCCATTCTTTCTTAAAAATATTGCCACCCATAACCTAGAAGAATTTATAAAGCCTTTAGTTATGGATTCTGAGTCGGCATCTAAAATTGTAGACAATAATATTAATATGATTTTTATAGATGGCAGTCATACCTTTAATTCAGCAAGAAATGACTATGAATGTTGGAAAAATAAGATTAGAGAAGGCGGCATTCTTGCAATTCATGATATATATGATTCAGAATCAGAAGGTGGACAAGCTCCAAAAGAAATCTACCTAAAATCACTCAGTGAGGGTTTTAAGCTTATAGAAAGAGTTAAGAGCTTAGTTATCTTAGAAAAATCAAATTAATATTGCTTTGTCTTTTCCTGTAAGATCAAAAAGACAATCTGCAGCCATAATTACTGCAGCATTAGTCCAAGTTGAGTTCTCCTCTGGCCAAAGTATATCTAACTTATACTGATAGCCCGTAGGAAAGATCCCATCTTTGTTTTTAAATTTAATTATGTCCGAAAATATTTTGTGAGCTGCTTCTGTTTTCCCTGACTTTATTAAAGCAATAACAGCTTCTGATGATTCTGCTAAAGTTACCCAAGGTTCTTCAATAACACATTTAATTCCAAGACCTTCAACATAAAAATCTTTAAGCAATTTTGTAACATCTGATTCACTTCCATACCCACAGAGTAATGGATAATAACAATCCATAGAAAATCGTGATCTATCAATACCATCTCTGTTAAATTTTTTTGAAGATAGCATCTCTCTATTAAGAAAATCATCATTATCAGAAAAACTATCGCCTATAACTTCAGAAATATATTTATATGCTCTTCTAGATAGCTCAACTGAGCATGTAGCAGTTATTAAAGAATTATCAGAATAGCCTTTAGAACTTTTTGCCCAATAGAAATATCCATCATTATCTTTAAATGATTTCATTCCTACATATATTTTTTTTAATTCATTGGATATTTTTTTTAAATACTCTTTTTTTCCATCTATCAAATATCTTTGTAATAGAGGTAAAAAAATATAAGCAGCATGATGTGCTTCAAAAAAATCTCTTGATGGTTTATCGAAGTGAAATTCTGAATAAATGTGGCCATCACTATTAATGTTATTAAGGATCCAATCTACCCCTTTATCAAAAAATTCCCATTCCTCGAAAATTGCCAGAGCAATTAGACATTCAGAATGATCCCATGCATCACACTTACCTTTTTCATCCCAAAATATTGCACCATCTGAATTCTGATTGGAAATAATCCAATCTTTTGCACTCTCTAAATCTTTTCTATTCATTTTCTAAGATAGAAGCATTCAGATTTCCCAAAAAGTGGATTTAATAACTTTTCTAAAGCAAAAGAGAATTTTGCCTGGCCAAACATTTGTCTAACCAAGAGGTTGTGGAATGACTTCAAAAAATTATTTTCTTCCATATTATTTCTAGCTCTTATAATCCAATATATTGAATGAAGAGCATGCTCTCTGTGATGTTTAAATAATTTTAGATTCAATGCTTTGAACCTTTCTTTAAGAAAATTTTTCTTGAATATCCTTATATGACCTCCAGGAGTTTGCATGTATTTTTTAGAATACTTCCAACAAAGACTTTCTGGAAAGTAAGAAGGTACACTTATCAACATAACAGAACCGGGTTTGAGAATTCTGTAACATTCTTCTAATACAGCTTCAAAATTAGGCACATGCTCTAAGACTTCAGAACAAACAACCAAATCTTGAGAATTATCAGGCACATCCATCTCCCTTATGTCGCCTGTTATAAATTTGTAAGCATTGCCGTTTTTACAAAAACTTTCATCAAATTCTTTATTAAGTTTTGTAATTTCTGGTGCAGATTGATCAATACCTATAATTTCAGAATCTGTTAGTTTAAAACCTAATGATTTTAGATGTCTGCCATTACCGCAACCAACGTCAATAACTTTTTTTATTTTCTTTAGGTTAAGTAAGTTAAAGTTAAATGTTTCCACGAATTATTTTTTGGTATACGATTTCAAGCCTTTTAGCATACTCGTCCCAACCAAAAAAATCATCTCTTCTATTTCTAGCATTATTAATTAATCTCTGTCTAAGATCATTTTGATTAATAAGTTTTTTTATCTTTTCTGCTAGATCCGAAGAGCTAGTTGCTTCAAATATTAAACCAGCATCACCTGATAATTCAGGTAGAGAACCTTTATTAGAAGTTATTACAGGCAATCCAGTTGATATCATTTCCACAAGAGGAAAACCGAAACCTTCATACAAGGATCCTGAGATTCCAATATCAGAATTATTTAATGTTTCTATTAATTTTAATCTGGAAAGTTTATTTTTAAATTCTATATTTTTATCTAAATCTAAATTTTTAATTATTTGTTTATTTTCTTCTCTTAAGTCTCCAATTATTGTCAATTTAATATTAGGCACATCATTTTTTACTAAAGCTATGGCTTTTATTATGGTTTTAAGATTTTTCATCGGGACATCGGAACTAATTATTGTTACTAAATTATTAGTGAACGTTTCCTTTGTATTGAATTTATGATCACTTAAATCAATACCATTCCAAATAACTTCTATCTTTTCTTTAGGGCAATCAAAATACTTTTGAATATCTAATTTAGATGACTTTGATGGAGAAATTACTGCTTTTATATTTTTTATATTTCTTTTTTGAAAACTAAGAAATGAGTACCAACGTCGTATAGCTAATCTTACAAAAAAATCCTTTTCATTGTCTAAATCAATATCTCTGTCTACATGTATTGGATGATGTAATGTAGTTACGAGCCTCTTATTAATAACTTTAGGATAATTACTTAGTGATTGATTGTCATGAAATATATCGAAGGTATGAGCTTCTTTAATAAACACTTCATTTAACGCTAATCTCTCTCCAAAAAAGATAGGCTCAGTAAATATTCCTGTAGATGTTTTAAGGAAATCAAAATATTCCATTCTGGTTTTATTTTTTTCCTTAAAGATCTTAAATCTCTTTTTAAAGGAAAAGGTTTCAAAATAACCAGGCGTATCTACTTTTATAAGCCTTATGTTCTGGGTAACATCAGGTAAAGGTTCTCCTGAAAAAATTGTTATATCATGGTTGCGTTTAGCCAAGGCTTCACACAAATTTTTTAGATAAATTCCCTGACCTCCAGAAAATGGATCACTTCGATAACTTAAAAAAGCAATTTTGAGTTTAGACATTAAACTCTAGATAACCAATGATCGTATT
>MDTG01174504.1_pt1 | contig 10990 bp, 11 predicted proteins | sample 811421 | NCBI WGS metagenome assembly MDTG01 (sample SAMN05326645, study PRJNA326480) | marine metagenome | isolation source: seawater | place: Pacific Ocean: South East | collected 2011 | reverse complement strand
GCTTTGTTGGTTGCAGTAACAACTATGAAGGAATTACCGGCGACACTTATGCTTAGTCCAATCGGTTTTAATACGTTGGCGACCGAGCTCTGGTCGAGGACTGCCTCCGGCGAGTTCGCAACGGCCGCGCCATTCGCCACCGTTTTGGTGCTCGTTGCCGCGATCCCAGCAATGATTCTCTCGGGGGTCAGATCGGTGGCAAAGGAGGAGATGTGACGACGCTTACTTTAGACAATGTTGATCTTTTTTATGGACCAAAGCAAGCTTTGCAAGATATTTCTTTAGTTGTGCCTTCGGGTTCCCTTGTTGCAATTCTGGGTCCCTCGGGTTGCGGAAAAACCAGCCTTCTTATGTCGGTGGCCGGACTCACCCCAATTCAGTCCGGAGTAATCACGTCGGGATCGCACGAACTTTCATCGGAAAACCAGAGTGTTCCCCCGGAACAGCGCGGAATCGCTTGGGTTCCGCAGGAGGCGTCATTGTTTCCGCATATGACCGTCGGAGAAAACATAGGTTTTGCTCTTCGACGAGGCGTGAAGCGGCAGAATAAAATTGAACTACTGGCTGACCTAGTTGGCCTTCGGGGATATTTGGAACATTCTCCAGGGCAGTTATCAGGAGGGCAGGCCCAACGCGTTGCCCTGGCGCGAGCGCTTGCCTCCGAACCAGACGTATTGTTACTCGACGAGCCTTTTGGGGCACTCGACAGCGTCTTACGGCATTCTCTTGCGCGTGATGTTTCGAAAATACTCAAGGAACAAGAAACCACCACAATTTTAGTTACCCATGACAGAGAAGAGGCTCTTGATTTAGCTGATTTTGTCGCGGTGATGGATGACGGCCAGATTGTCCAGGTGGGCACTCCAACAGAAGTCTACGATTCCCCGGCTACTACCTGGGTGGCCTCCTTTGTTGGGGATGCTGTTGAACTTGAGGGGGTATGGAAAGACGATGCACTGAACTGTCAACTGTGCGGACTCAAAGACTTCTGCGGACCTCGGGAAAATCGTCTGGGTTGTGCCGGCCATGTGATCTGTGCACTCGGCGATGTCGCAGCCACCTCTCAGGGCAAAGAACCTGTTCATGGAGACAGGGTTCGGGCCGTCGTTCGCCCCGAGTGGTTGGTTCCGGCATTATCCGGGATACCCGCCACGGTGCAAGGTGTGTCCTATGCCGGCCATGACGCGCTTGTTGACTTTCAATTGGTAGGGCAATCTGACCGTGTTAGGGCAAGGATTGCGGCACCATTTTTGCCCTCAGTGGGTCAAGAATTTCATTTGGCTCTCCGCCATCCCGCACTTGTTTTCCCTGAAGAAGATTCTCAAGATTCGTTAGCCTAGAAGGGTGGAAATGTTCGAATACCCGTCTCAGACTCTAAGTCTGGACAATGCAATCCTTGAGAGAATGCGTGAGCGGGCCCCCGGATACGACCAAAGAAACGAGTTTTTCTACGAAGACCTTGAGGTGCTCAAGGACATCGGATATTTGAAACCGCGACCGCTCAGTCAGATGTCGTCGGAACAAAGGAGATTGGCGTCATACGCTCCGGCCACTGCTCTTGGCATTGGAATGCATTTGACTTGGATGGGAGTGGCTCAGGACATGGTTAGGAACGGCCATCAGGAGTTTCAATGGATTTTGGATGATGGTGCGGCCGGAGAAGTGTTTGCTTTTGGGGTGAGTGAGCGCGGAAACGATAGCGTACTAACGGACTCATCTGTAGCCGTGACAAAGGTGAAGGGCGGCTTTGCATTTTCCGGCGAAAAAATATTTGTTTCCCTGTCTCCCGCCTGGTCTCGGTTGAGTGTTTTAGGAAGACTGGGCGATGAAATTTTTCATGGTTTTATAAGTAGAGATCAGAAGGGTTGGAGCCAAAGGGCAGACTGGAACACTCTCGGAATGCGGGCAACGCAAAGCTACACCACACTATTGGACGGAGCGATTGTGAGTCCAACTCGCCTGGTAAGGCGGGTGATGGTCGGGAGTTTTGATGACGCTTTTCTCAGAGCAATATTCCGGAATTTTCTCCTTCTGGTTTCAAGTGTTTATGCTGGGATAGCAGATCGGGCTCTTGAAATTATGGTGAATAAGGTCGGCACAAAAATAGAAATTTCCAAATCCGAAGGCCTGCAAGTTGATGTCTCCGACGATCGAAGGCAAGTAGCCTCTGTCGCCATCGAGATCGACGCACTTGGCCCTCAGTTACGAGAGTACTCGTCAATTACGGATTTTCAATCGTCGACTCCTGCGCATTGGATGAGGTTGTTTTCGGGGATAAAACACCAGAGTGTCGAGACTGCACGCAGGGCAGTTGACGTAGCTCTCCGTGTCTGCGGGGGCAATGCATACAGATCGTCACATGAGCTTTCACGATTACAGCGTGATGTTTTGGCTGGGGTTTACCATCCCAGCGACACCAATGCGGTTCATCGTACCGTGGCAATGGACCTATTTGAATACCTGGCTAGGGAGCAAACACTTGGCAATCAACCGAATTGATTCGACGTTTACCGACGCTTACGGTATTTCTATCCACTATCATCGCTGGGCACCAAAAGGTGAGTCCAAGGCTGTGATTCAAATTGTTCACGGACTTGGTGAACATGCCTTGAGGTACCGGTATCTGGCTGAGAGGCTTGTTGCTCAAGGTTATGAGGTCTGGGCTGATGAGCTGCGCGGCCATGGACCGACCGGACTTGAACAATGGAATGGAGATTTCTCGAAACTCGGAAAACTGGGCCCGGGTGGTGTCCGAGCGGCCATTTCGGCCGTGCGGCAATTTTCTGGGATTATTCGTAAAGAGCGTCCAGGAAAGCAGCTAATTATTGTTGGGCACAGCCTCGGGGCAATCTTTGCTCAGATGATTCTAAATATCGGAGGTTCGCGAGATTACGACCGCGTCGTTCTCACCGGGGCCGCTCTCCGGCTTCCTGGTTTCATGAATGCTGGAAACCTAAATTCCCGACACCGACACCTCGGGGCCATTGGAGCGGAGTGGCTCTCGCGAGATCTCGAGGTTCAAGAGGCATGGAGGGACGACCCCCTGACATTCGTTGCAAACACTTTACGTCTTTTCGGCATTGTTGATTCGGCTAGGCTGCTCGGCATCCCACGGAGGCTTGACTACTATCCTCCAATTCTTATCTTAATCGGGTCCGACGACTCACTCGGCGGTAAGCGCAGTGTGACTCTGCTGAAAAAGGCCTTTTTAGCGAAGGGATCCCACGATGTGACCATGCGCATTTATGATGATGCTCGCCACGAGGTATTCAATGAGATTAATAGAGACGAAGTAATTGATGACCTTTTGCGCTGGTTGAGCACGGGAACCCTGGGGCGCAGGCTCTAGGCTAGGAATGTGCATGGTGAGTACAAAGTTCCAAATGGAAAACTGTTGGTCGTTGATTTAGAAATTAATGACGGAGTAATTTCTTTTTGCCAGTTGGCCGGTGATTTTTTTCTCGAACCCGACGAGGCCCTAGAAACCATTAATCGTTCGATTGTCGGCTTGGTGGCTACCTCGTCGGCGTCAGAAGTTGCCTCAGCCATTGCGGAGGCGCTTGGTGACGAGGTTGTTATGATGGGCTTTAGCCCGGAGTCGGTCGGCACCGTGGTCCGACGGGCCATAACAGGAGCAAAAAGCTTTACCGATTACACGTGGGATTATCTTGCACCCGAACCCCTCGATGCCTTGAGCCAAATGGCTCTAGATCAGGTTCTAGCTGAGGAAGTTGCAGCCGGTCGACGGGGCCCAACGCTAAGAATTTGGGAATGGACCGGCCCCGCTGTGGTCATTGGTAGTTTTCAGTCTCTTCGAAACGAAGTTGATCTGGATAAGGCCAAAAAATATGGAATGCAAGTGGTGAGGAGGATCAGTGGGGGAGGGGCAATGTTTATGGAGGAAGGCTCCGCTATTACCTACTCGCTCTACGTACCGGCTGAGCTGGTGGCGGGTATGAGTTTTCAGGAGTCATATGCCTTCCTTGACGACTGGGCGGTTCAGGCTCTTAGGGGCCTAGGGATTGATGCTGACTATAAGCCTTTGAATGACATAGTCAGTTCGGTTGGAAAAATTGGAGGCGCAGCTCAGAAACGTCTTGGAGGCGGTTCTGTGCTTCATCACGTGACAATGGCTTACGACATGGATGGCGAACGGATGGTTGAGGTGTTGAGGATAGGAAGAGAAAAAATGAGTGATAAGGGCGTAGTTAGTGCCAACAAGCGCGTCGATCCGCTCAAGCTACACACCGGCCGGTCGCGCGAAGATGTTGTGGAGTCTCTCGTAGATTTTTTTCGAAAGAGCTACGGATTGAACCCGACAAAGATTAGGAAAGATGAGATTGAGAGGGTTGACTCTCTGGTTATTGAGAAGTTCTCCACGGCCGATTGGTTGCATCGCGTACCGTGACCGTCCCCAAGGTTCGTCAAAGACAAGACCGTCTTAGAACGGTAATTCTCACATTGGTTCTTTTCGTGCTTCTCTTAGTTGTGGCGATGTTGTCAGCTATTTTCGGCCAATTTGTGGTGGGACCATCACAGCTTGTTGAGACTCTGCTCGGCTCTTTCGGGTTGGCCAGAGACTCTTTTCCCACGGATCCTTTGGCCGACGCGACCCTCAGAATCGTCAGGTTCCCGAGAATAGCTATGACAGTTTTAGTGGGAGCTGCACTCGCCGTAGCTGGCGCCTTGATGCAGGCAGTTTTTGGGAACCCTCTTGCTGAGCCCGGAGTTGTGGGTGTTTCTTCTGGGGCGGCTTTGGGAGCTTCGGCTGCAATTGTTTTCGGCATATCTTTTGGAGGTAACGGCGTAGCATTGATGGCGTTCCTTGGCGGCTTGATAGCCACTTTTCTTGTCTATGTTGTGGCGCGGGCGGGTGGTCGGACCGAAGTGGTGACGCTTCTTCTCACTGGTATCGCAATTAATGCGGTGGCCCAGGCAGGACTTGCCATGCTGCTTTTTGTTGCGGACACCTCCAGTCGAGAGCAAATAGTATTTTGGCAACTCGGCTCCTTATCCGGCTCCCTTTGGTCTGAAGTGGGCATAGTCTTGCCAATATTTGTCTTGGGGCTTTTGGTTTCTCTTCTCATTGCTTCGAGGCTTGACCTTTTGTCTCTCGGAGAGCGAAATGCTCGTCACCTAGGTGTTAATGTTGAGAAACTGCGGATTGTTGCGATTCTTTTGGTGGCGCTTCTCACGGGAGTAGCTGTGGCATTCGCCGGCATTATCGCGTTTGTCGGACTTGTGGTTCCGCATATTATTCGGATGGTTTTGGGCCCTGCCCATCGAGGCTTATTGCTTTCAAGTGCGGTTGGTGGCGGGGTGCTCCTGGGACTTGCAGACCTTCTAACCCGCACTCTAATTTCGGGGGCTGACCTTCCAATTGGCATGCTTACTGCGCTTGTCGGCGGCCCCTTCTTCTTTGCCCTTCTCTATCGCCAGCGCCGGCGGAGCGGCGGTTGGGCATGACGGGGGAGGGCGTTGCTTTAGCGGGCTTGAGATCGGCTGGCCTTGTCCTCGGAGGTCGCGCCATTATTAAGGGTGTCAGTTTAGAAGTATTTTCCGGGGAAATTTTGGCTCTCGTAGGGCCCAACGGAGCGGGAAAGTCTTCGATTTTAGGCTTGTTGTCGGGCGACGTAAAGCCGACGGTCGGCCGAGCCGAAATGGAGACAATCGACATGGCTAGGGGTCGGCCCCGCGATTTGGCGCGCAAGCGGGCTGTATTGACTCAGGTTAATCAAGTGTCTTTTCCGTTTACGGTTAGGGAAATTGTCGAGATGGGCCGGGCTCCATGGAATGCGGCCGCATCGCGGGGCGAGGACTTATCGGCGATAGAGGAAGCCTATCTGATGGCTGGAGTTTCTCACTTGGCAGAGAGAATTTTCAACCAATTGTCGGAAGGAGAGAAAGCGCGAGTCTCGCTAGCGCGAGTTTTGGCGCAGAAAACCCCTCTCTTACTCCTTGACGAACCGACCGCAGCCCTTGACTTGCGGCACCAGGAGGCAGTCATGGGCATTATTCGCTCGCTCGCAGACTCTGGCCGAGCTGTCGCGGTTGTTATTCACGATCTTTCTTTGGCGGCTCGCTACTCTGACCGAGTGGCCATGGTGGTTGACGGACAAATTGACTCCATCGGACCACCTAACAAAGTACTGGTGGCGGATCGGGTAAAGAGAGTTTATGGAATCGATGTCGAGATCCAGCATTTAGGAAACCCACCCCGGCCCATAATCCTGCCTTCGTCTTGAATAGGTCTAACAATCATTTGCGCAGGTCGTCATACTCAGGATTCTTAAGCATATATTTCGCGATATACGGGCAGATTGGACTTACTGAGTAAGTGCCTTGTTGCCGAATGTGGTCGAGTGTTTTAGAGGTCAGCGGAACTCCCAGTCCTTGCCCTCGCTTGTCTACCGGAACTTCGGCGGTTAGTAGAAGCAGAGTGGTTCCGTCGACCTCATACTCAATTTTGCCAAGGTACTCGCCATTTTCCTCGAGAATGTAGCGTTGGTTTTCTTGATCATGAGTGACTTCCATTTTCACTACCCTATAGTTCTTTCAGCCTGATGGCATTGCTCATCTTGGTAATAATTTTTTCCAAGACATGTTTTGGTGTAGCGAGAACTAACCTGAGGTGGTCCTTACCCGCTTCGCCGCACAACGCCCCATCAGTTAGAGCCACTCCTGCCTCTTCGATAAAAAATTTTGCCCAGGAGGCGTCCCCTCTGACGTCGGGAAGCCCGGCGGTGCGAAGCCATGTGATGTAAGTACCCTCAGGTTTGTCCAGGGTGATTTCAGGCAGTTGTTGGTCGATAAGTTGGCATAGTAGGGACCTGTTTTGATCAATGTATTGCAGGACATCTTCTAACCAGGGTGAGCCGTCGCGGTAAGCGACGGTATTTGCGATGACACCAGGTGTTGAGGCACCATGGGATAGCGCGGCGGATAGCTGTTCAAATCTCGTTAGGTGGTTTTCATTCGACACCAGGATTTGGGCGCATTTGAGACCTGGAATGTTCCAAGCCTTGGAAGCTGATGTCGCACTTATCGTGTGTCGGGCGGCAGCCTCGCTGAGCGACGCGTAAGGAATGTGTGTGTGACCCTCAAAAACGATGGGAGCGTGGATTTCATCAGAGAATACAATCCCTCCTTTGTTTTCGACTAGCTCTGAAAGGGACCTGAGTTCTGTCTCGGTATAGACCCGACCTGTAGGATTTTGGGGGTTGCAGAGGATAAGCATGTGACCGCCTTTTTCAAACGCTGATTCGATGCCTTTTAGGTCCATTACGAGCTTTTGGTTTGAATCTCTAAGCATCGGAACCTGAATAATTTTCCGTCCTTTCAAACGGCTTCTCGTAAAAAAAGACATGTATCCAGGGGTCGGAAGAATGATTGAACTATCTGGAGGACAGAATAGGTCGAGAGCGGTTTCGAACGCTGCCAGAACGTCGGCCACCGCAAATATCTTTTCGGCGGGTAGAGTCCAAGAGTAACGGGCCTGAAGAAATTCTGATGTTGCGTCTCGCATCTCTTGCAGCACTCCCGGAGGAAGATACCCCCACAGTGACTTGTCCGAAACTTCACGCAGGGCCTTTTTTATAACGGGCGCTGTCCCAAAATCCATCTCGGCGACAAATGCTGGTAGGTTATCGGGCTTTTGAGTCCATTTATTGCTTCCTGCAGCGATCAGACTACTTACAGTGATTTCATCAAAGGGATGGTTTTTTTGTTGACTTGATTTTTTATCCACATCATAAGTTTGTCACCTTCGGACATACTTACAAGTTCCTAGCTCAGTAGACTCGGTATGTGACATCACAACGTAAGAAATATAGTTACCTCGGACCTGAGGGTACATACACCTGGGAGGCCCTTGGTCAAGTTGATGGGGCTAAGGATCATTCATGGGTACCTGTGAATAATGTCGGAGAGGCGCTTGATGATGTGCTGTCCGACCGCAGCCACTATGCAATGATCGCAATCGAGAACAGTGTTGAGGGTGGCGTTAGTGCGACCCAGGATGCTTTGGCCATGGCACCAGAGCTCCGTATTGTGGGCGAGTATGTGATTCCCGTCCGTTTTGTTCTTGTGGGTAAGACCGGTCTCTCGATGGCCGACGTGACTACTATCGCTGCTCATGCGGTGTCTTACGCTCAATGCCGCAAGTGGCTGGAGCTAAATCTTCCGAAACATGCATATGTTCCTGCTCGCTCAAATGTTCATGCTGCTCAGACGCTGGTGGACGATAATTTAGCGGACGCTGCGATTGCGCCACCAGGTATAACTCGGACCGTCAACGTAGAAATCCTGAGAGAAGATATCGGTGATAATCCAGATGCAGAAACTCGTTTCGTTTTGGTGCAGAAAGGTGGAGTGCCCCCTGCCCGGACTGGTGCAGACAAAACAAGTGTTATCGCCGAGCTGCCAGACGATGGGCCTGGTCGTCTTTTAGAGATGTTGGAGCAGTTCGTTACTCGCGGCGTAAATATGAGCCTGCTTGAATCCCGACCGATTGGTGACACTATGGGCCGCTACCGGTTTGTTATTGACCTGGATGGACATATCGAAGACGAGCGGGTCGCTGATGCTCTGATGGGTCTGAGAAGGTTTAGTCCGAAAGTAAATTTTCTTGGTTCGTATCCCCGAGCGGATGGCCATCATCCCGAGATCTCCGATAGAAACAGCGACGCCGCTTTTGTTCGAGCAAGGGAATGGCTGCAAGAACTGCGGTCTGGAGGTATGGGGCTGACGTGAGAGGATACAACCGTGATTGATCCCCAAATACTTCGAAAATCTCCTGAAGTGGTTAGAAGTTCGCTCGAAGCTCGTGGAGTTGATTCTTCGATTGTGGATCTGGCGCTCGAGGCAGACTCACTTCGGAGAGAGGCCATAAAAAGATACGAGAGTCTTAGAGCTGATCAAAATCTTGTAAGTAAAAAAGTTGGTCTAAGTAAGGGCGACGAGAAAAAAAACCTACTCGCGAGTGTTAAGGATCTATCAGCTCGAGTAAAGGTTGCGGCTGCAGAGGTCACCGAAGCTGAGGAGCGTGCTTCGAGTCTTCTGGGTTCACTACCCAACCTCGTAAGCGAATCTGTACCAGTCGGTGGAGAGGAAAATTTTGCAGTACTCAAGGAAGTCGGAGATATTCCAAGTTTTCAGAGTGAGCCCCGGGATCATCTGTCGCTGGGCGAAAATCTAAACATAATTGATATGGAACGCGGAGCTAAGGTCTCGGGTTCGCGTTTCTATTTTCTGCGGGGAGCGGGAGCCCAGCTAGAAAATGCCCTCATGCAGCTTGGCTTGCAACTCGCCATTGACAATGATTTCATTCCGATAATCCCACCAACTCTGGTGCGGCCCGAGACTATGCAAGGCACAGGATTCCTAGGGGAACATTCTGATGAAGTATATTTTCTTCAGAGTGACCAGCTGTATCTAACTGGGACCAGTGAGGTTGGTTTGGCTGGATTTCATCGTGACGAAATTCTCGAGTTGAACCAGACCCCCCTTCGTTACGTCGGGCTGTCAACTTGCTATCGAAGAGAGGCGGGTTCGCACGGCAAAGACACTCGGGGAATAATTCGGGTGCATCAATTCCAGAAACTTGAAATGTTTTCATATGTAGAGCCTCTCGAAGCGAATGATGAATTAGCTAAGATTCTGGACTTTCAGGAAAAGATGATTGGAGCCCTGGGGATTCCTTATCGGGTGATCGACGTCGCCGCGGGTGATTTAGGGATGAGTGCGGCTCGAAAGTTCGATATCGAGGCTTGGATCCCAAGTCAGTCCAATTACCGGGAGCTAACGTCAGCCTCTAACTGCACAACATTTCAGGCTCGTCGGTTGAATATCAGATACCGTCAGAAAAACGGTGGTGGGACTGAGCCCGTGGCAACCCTGAACGGAACCTTGGCAACTACGCGCTGGTTGGCAGCCATTCTGGAAGTTCACCAGCAGGTTGATGGGTCTGTACGCGTCCCTGAAGCGCTTCAGCCCTACATGGGTGGGCTAGCGGTTCTCAGGCCCCCATCATCCGGATCTGATTGACTTAATATAACTATGACAATTCGTGCAACCGATCCTTGGCTGGTCGCTCTTGATGTTGACGGAACTCTACTGCACGAAGATGGCCACCTGTCAGACCGGGTGGTCGAGTCTGTTCGAGGGGCCTGGAAATCTGGGCATCAGGTAATGCTGGCTACTGGCCGATCTGTTTCAATGACCTTGCCAATTTTGAAACGGTTAGAAATTGAACCAGAGTTTGTGGTCTGTTCAAATGGAGCGGTCACCATTCAGCGAGATTCGAGCTATGAGGGCGGCTACCGCCGATTCCATATAGAGCGCTTCAATTCCACCGAGGTCCTTCGACAAATAAAAGCTAAATTACCTCAAGCCCACTACGCAGTTGAAGATGAAAAGGGGGTCTATCGCTACACCGATTGGTTTCCATCGAAAACATTGGATTCAAAGAGCCAACAAGTGTCGTTTGAAGAGCTGCTCAACACTTCAGCAACCCGCGTCGTTGTGATATCACCCGACCATGACATAAGCGATTTTCTAGCGGTCGTCGAGGGTCTAGGTCTGCACCAAATCAATTACACGGTCGGTTGGACGGCGTGGCTAGATATCGCTCCTGATGGTGTCAATAAGGCAACCGCAATGGAGCGGGTGCGTAAGGAGCTAGATTTCCCAATGAGCCGGGTCATGGTTGTTGGTGACGGCCGTAATGACATAGAAATGCTTCAATGGGCGGCTCTGAGAGGTAGGGCCGTTGCGATGGGTCAAGCTCCTGAAGAGGTCCAGCGTCACGCAACCGAAGTTACATCGGGATTTCTTGAGGACGGAGTCGCAAGGGTTCTTGAACTTATGTCCGGCTGATCTTTACGCCCCTGTGCTCTAGAATCTTCCGTGGAGGGCTGTCCGAGCGGCCGATGGAGCTAGTCTTGAAAACTAGTGGGCAGAAATGTCTCGTGGGTTCGAATCCCACGCCCTC
>MDTG01393272.1_pt1 | contig 10991 bp, 14 predicted proteins | sample 811421 | NCBI WGS metagenome assembly MDTG01 (sample SAMN05326645, study PRJNA326480) | marine metagenome | isolation source: seawater | place: Pacific Ocean: South East | collected 2011 | reverse complement strand
TTTTCTTTCACATTTCTGAAAAAACTAACTCCAGCCGCCATAGCATTCGAACCCATCATCATACCAGCCTCTGCTGCGGCTTCTTGAAGAACATCTGTTAGTTCACGCTTCTTGGTTGGGACATTAAGCGGGATTCTATTTTCCATAAGTGTTGCAGCAGTGCTTATCACCTCACGACGAATATCGTCGATGAGACTCTGGGCCTTGTATGGGTTTGCTATCAGTTGAGCATAATGAATACTCATTTGCTCTTTGTGATTCTTGAGCGCTTGCTCAAGTTCGGGCTGGATTATCTCGGACAATCAAACACCTCAATTGTCATACGGATTATCAGTAGGGTCATCAGCCTTAGCAGGCACTTCTTCTTCGACTTCATCTTCAAAATCTAATTCATCCATCATATCTTCAAGCGAATCGAGTACGGCTTCAGCCCAAACTCTCTCGATTGTCTTTATGTCGGTCCATTTGATTTCAGTGACTTTTTCCCATGTGATGAGAGTTAGTGTGTCATCTCCTTTGATGTACACACCCCAGTCAGATAAGAGAACTGGTACGTCAGTATATTCGATTGATTCACCCTGCGGATTGGTAGCCCAAATTGAAGCAGCCTTTACTTGCATGGAATCAATGGCATTGAATAGTGGTCATAAAGGATGAGGTTGGTTAGTAAATAATCATGATTACAGAAATCCACTATTTTACTATCCAATAGTGACCCAACCTTCAAGTCCACTACACATATCCCTACGGGATATGGGCTGGGGAGATACACATGACCAGGCAGCAAGAAACCGCAAGTCTCGACAGTGGAAAAGAAAGAGAATACAGTGGTTGAAACAATTGTTTTCCCACAAAAAGCCGGATTCCGATAGCAAAAAAATTGTAACGAATATCAAACTTACAGGACACGAAGTTGAGTTCCTTGAACAGATTCGTTCTGGTCATGATGCAAGACTTTGGAAATATATTCCTAACGATGTTTTCCAATTCCTTCTCGATGGTAATTTGGTCTATGATGAGAAAACAATCACAGGTCCCAAGGCCGACATGGTGTCCAATAAAGGTTTGATACTGATGGCGATGCGTTGTTTGTGGCTTTATCTTCTTGGTTCAAGTAAATACAACGGTTTTTTGCTACGAGAAATGTATCAAGTCGATGGTAAGTTGATGGATGAGTTGACTATTCAACAACGTGTCAATCGTGGCAGACTGTATTCGCAGATTGAACAATTAGGAGCAGTAGCCCAAGCATTAAGTGATGATGAGTTTGACTTCGCTGACCTTGACGATGAAGATTGGGATTAACGATGCCAACTACAAAAGTCACTATCTTTGTCGCGTATTCTTCTGCAAGTAGTTCCTGTGGTAGTAGTCCCGTTACAATAGTAACTCTCTGGAGGGCTTGCACGACAAGCAAAACACAATCTGAAAGCGTTGGGCTTTGCTCTATCTCTGCGGTTGCGGAGTCCTAACAAACGGTTGCATTCGACACAACGCTCCTTTGCTCCGGCTGAACCACCTTGCGGTCCAGTGTTAGTAACTTTGAGACGGGACACATTGCGTTGCCGCTCCCCCACCTCTTGCATCTTAACTCCCGACTCGCATCGGCACTTTGGTTTCCCCTTACTCATAGCAGCAAGACGTTCGCTACCACATCGGGGGCAACGGTAAAGTTTCATAGAACATTAGGCACAAGTGCCAGTTCAAATACCTTTCACTGGTAGTATTCGATTTCTGCTATCTCGAACATAGGTAAATCATCAACCGCCATGGCTGAAAGTATTGATTGGGATGCAGTATAGAAGTTTTCAATGTATTTTGTTGCTTCACTTTGTTTAGTGAATGCTGCTACAATACCAAGAGTGTGGTGACGATTGCGTGGACCATGGTCACGCAAGACTTTGACTTCGGTTTGTTCATCATCTTCTTTTGTCACTACTTCTTCTTCAGTAGCATCATCGTCGGTCAAGAACGCTGACATTGTCTGGCTCTTACGAAGTTTTACCGTCTCGACTTTCGTTCTTCGACCGGTAACTGGACAATTTGTTTTTTCACACCAAACACCTACTTGCTTCGGATTATACACCACATAGATTTTGCTTGGTGTCTTGCCAGCATTAGACTGATTGGCTTGCATTGCTGCAAGTTGCAGCAATACTTCGGCGTTGTCCAAATCACATCACTCCACTTGGCAGTGGGATGTCTAACTTAGAGGAAGGCACTCTGATTTCCACACCAGGAACAGGGTAGCGTGATACTAACTTACCCAATCTCTTGAATCTTAGTTTCAATCTCTCGACTCCTCCGTCGTCTGAAAACAGTTGTGTATCAATCAATGCCGCTCCTTGATAGAAACGGTGGAAATACTTTCGAGTAATAGCGAATGCAGTCTGACGAGTTTCGTTGACAAGTAGTGCTTTGTTAGTTTCACCCAAGTAAAGAGTCCATCCGTCACCTGTGCCGCATTGGTATTGTTTTGGACGTGTTGCCAGTGCGTGGGTCATGAGTTGTTGGTGAAGGGACTTCGGGATTTCGCCCGTCTTGTTAAGGATATAGAGTTCGTTGAAGAGTTTGAGGAATTCTTTGCGGTGGTCGATTTCTTTAACTTCTTCGACTTCTTCGCCAGTAAGTAAAGTCGGGTGTTCTTCATTTACCAGTTCGGCAACCTTGTTTTTCGCTGCGAACTCTTCCTCTGTTGTAAGTTCATCTGGGACTTCATTGTTCTCGGTCTCAATTTCATATTGACCCTCCTTGTATTGAGCCCATAGGACTTTAATTTCATCTCTTGCTTGCCCTTTGTGTAAAGAGCGGAATTCGTTCCATGTGACTTTCGCCATGAATACACTGTCATTACAAAGCGGGCTTAATGGTTTTGAAGAAATCGTCATAGCGTTTCTTGACTCGACTTACCGTGTTTCTGTTGAGACCCAAAGGTGTGACTGCTTCAGTTAATGTCTTCTTTTCATTGAAGAGATATTCCATACCGGAGAGCAAAAATGCAAGGGCCTTTACCTGTGCTTCCGCTATTACTTCGGGCTCTCGGTCTTTCTCCCACTCTTCGACTAATGAACGTATGTTATCTGAACTAAATGCGAGGGCCTGTCCATACAATTCGATATAGAACTCGACTTCGCTCTTATCTTCAGCGAGCGTTATTCTTGCTAACTCGTATGCTTGCTTGATGATGGTGCGGGGTTTCTCCCCTATGAAGCGCAGCATGTTTTCGATATTCAGAATGTTATTGTTCTTTATGCGATGAAGAGCAATCACTGTTAGAGAGTATTCTCTTCGATTAGGGACTCTTTCGGGGAAAACGTTGATTCCGTATTTAGTGAAGTGCATGTAAAGGCTGGCTAATGATTCGAGATTTGTAAAGATGTAGCCCGCATAACCTTTTGATTCATTACCCATCTCTTCGTAGTGCCTCTTCTCATCCACATCTTCGATTTCATCTAAGTTGATTCCAGGATATTCTGAAAACTCATTAGCGATTGATAACATCACTTGCTTGATTTCGTTATACATTGTTTCTTCTGGAGTCCACTCAGCGCCTTCTCCTTCCAAAATATCTTCGACATTATTGAACTCTGGATTGTCAGCATTGCCGTCATCGTCATCATCACTGCTCGAAGAATAAGCGTCGTCAACCATTACACCTCCTTCTAAGTCTGTTTGGACTTCAATCATAAGTCCGCACAATTGACATGAAACGACTCCAGTGAACTCATCTATCGTGAATTTCTCTTGGCGAGCCCAACACTCACTTTCAGATAGAGACCAGTGGCACTCAAAGTCACTGGGTAAGGTAGTCACTCAATCCCTCCAATCCTTTGTAACCAACTCCGTCAACAAAGAGATATGGAGTATAATACTCCCCGGCAACGCTCTCCAAGACCTGGCGTCCAAAGAAAGAAGCACCGACATCTATGGTATCAAAACGCTTGCCTGCGTCTTTGAGCATGGTCTCAGCACGCTTGGATTGGCGCTGCCAAGATTCCACAAACAACTTGAGGGGCACATGCAACCCCACCATAAACAACCGGATAACCTTTTTCACCGCTTTACAATGCCATAGTGAATATGACAGAGGAAACAGTGTGGTCTGGATTAGGCACAAATGTTCTTGGAGCAAATAAGATAGAAGAGTTAAGCCAGTTAGTTAGGAACATACAAACCGAACTAATGGGTTCTGTGGAATCACTTGGTCGAAGAGTTAGTGACCTTGAAGTGAAAATTAATCTCTTACTGAAAGCAGTTGACCGTCTTGAAACACTACCACAAGGAAACCAAACACCGGTATCACCAATGGGAATGGGGATGGCGGACAACGTATTCATGTTCATGTCCGAAAAAGAATTAGGAATTGAACGCACCGCAGAAGAGAGGGAATTGGTTGATGTCGATGGAATCGAAGTTCGTTCAGTGAAAGGTTTTACAGCACCGCCTCCAGAAAAGCAAGTCCCAGAAGATGAAGAAGTCATGGAGGAAAGGGGAAGTCTCAATACTTGGCTTAGTGCAATAAGTGAACATATCGCTAAAGAAGGGGGAGTTATGAATAACCACCTAAAGCGGTTGAACCTCATACCTTCCGACATCTCAAGTGAAGAAAGAGAAGAACTGATAGAGAAGTTACATTCCAATGGAGTGAGGGAACATAAAGTAAGTAGGGCATCAAGATTTTATTTCGTAGGTGAAGGAGAATCCTTAGTTCGTTATGAAGAATATGTGAATAGATAAGAATAATCTATCTCTCAGAAAAAGCATCGTGCGCGCACGCAAGTGGAGTGTGTCGTTCTTAGCGACACACTCTTTTACCATTTCACCTATTCGTTATACTGCTCCAAAGTTTTACTGTTTTTACATACACCCAAAGTTTAGTTTTTTTCGTAGTTTTATGCCGATAAACGTATGACTGCGCTTATGTGTCGTTAAACACTAAATCGGCACTTCCTATACGACACACTCTTTTTTCTTCTAAATGTAATACTGAAGCCCATTTTATTTTTTTACGACACACATGCTTTTTTCTTTTCGACACACTTTTTTGTGATACTGCGTCTAATGTGTCGTTCCTACCGTAACGAGATTCCCGAGCAGTGATAGGGGGTGTCCTTTTTTCAGAGCAGTACCACACTTTATTTCCCGTTACGTTCCTAACGTAACCCGAAAGTATATACACTACATTTTGTCAAGCCCTGCTCCCGGAGAGAGAAGGATGCCGAGATTAGTATGGAAAAATTATGAGCCAATTCTGAAGCAACACATGTTGGCAAGGGGTTTCATCAATTATTCGTGGGTTGTTGCGAATGTAAAGGGAATGGAATCTATCAGCCGCAAGATGTTTCATGAGGTAATGAAGAGAATGACAAAACAACACGCATGGGAGGCTTTCGATAAAAAATCCTTTAACCCGCAACTTATTGAAGCGACAATGTGTTCTTGCCGATTAGAAAGTAATCAGAAAGAAACTGCATATCATTTCTATGGCATAGACCTTGATGAAAAGATAAAATTGGCACGATGTGTTGGAGGTGAAGTCTAATGCCACGGATAGTATGGAGACCTTATTGGCCGTTCTTGCTTCAACACATGCAGAACCGAGGGTTTCTGAATTACAAGTATGTTGTGACTATTCCTGGAATGTCAACTATGACTCGTAAGAGGTTCCACACGATTATGCAGGGTTTCATGAAAGATACTTTGTTCGATTTTATCATCGAACGAAAGGACAATGTAGCGTGCCATCCTAACTCTCCACGCACCGCTACTATCTATCACATTCAAGACTTTGATTGGGAATCAGCAGTCGCCGCAGTCAAGGGTATTGATTTCATAGAAGATATGGATGAATCATTCACCATCATGATTCGTTACTTCTTGCGAAGTGGTGAAGAGCAGATATTTCTGAAAGATTTGACAAAAAACTGTTTTATTCACAATTACCCAAGCAAAGAGAATCAGTCCTTCACCAATATGCTTAGCGAATACATTTCACCACGTAATCCTAATTGGGAAATTGATGAAGGTATTAGAGTCGCAGTAGCGGGGTATGGAGTCCCGCGTGCTTACATGTATCAACATAAGGAGGGGACACTATGACTATCCAATTTAGTGGTATGGACCAAACACTACGCAACAGTATAGAGGCATCTGTTAGGACTTACTTACTATATCACTCGGGCGCACTGGCTGAGTTTGGGCTTGGACAAGACGATGTGGATAGGTTTGCCGACATAGCATCAGCGAGATTACAACAAGAAGAGAGGTTGGATGCTACAACCGTTCTTCACCGTGCACGAAGTATGAATAGCCTCCGCACCCAAATTGAAGAGAATATCCTTGGTAATGACAGTGGGTTCGGACATGATGTCATAACTCTTGACTGTGAATTAATTGACCTTGCTTACCATATCCCTGCTCACGCACCAGAAGAGATGGATGAGTCTGAGGACTTGCGATTTACAAATAACAACTTCAACATAAGTTACACAAATTGGGGTCAATTTGTTGGCAGGTATCGAATGCTGGCTAATTACCTCACTTACAACTATGAGGCTACTATGGAGACTTTCAAGAACATACAGAATCCATTCATCTTCTATGCTTATGAAACATACCGCACTCGTCACCAAACAAACCCACTGACTTTCAATGGGCCAGAATATAGAGTAACAGGAATCACCAATAGCCGTGATAGAACCATCCGTTCTTGTCTTGAATCCACGGAATTGAGTCTTCTCGTGAGGGTTCGTGGCCAGATTACCAACATGTCAGCGAGTCGTGCTTCATATTACAGTGTAGCATGGCGCTGCCGATGTGGTTTCATAAATAACACACGTCAAAACGACTACGACGACCAATTAATCAAGCCAGGTATCTGTAATGGGGATGAATGTGAGTTGACAGAGCAGCAGGCCAGATTCCAGATGCTCGACGCACCTTACTCTAAGTCCCGCACCATTAAGAGAGCCTTACTCCAAGAGGAAATGGTGTCATCGAGTGATACTCCGGTTGTATTAATCGAATTCCATGATTCAGCATGTAAGCAGGTTGACACTGGAGAGGTTGTAACTCTAATCGGATATATCCGTTCAAGAGCGAGCGACTCTAAGTCAAGAAACGACCGTAATCGAGAAGTGTATATGGTGGTTACAGGTATAGAGCGTAACGAACAATCAAGTGACTTGAGAGTAAGTGATGAAAGAGAAGAAGAAATTAGAAATTGGGCAGGTAGTCTTGACTTTGATGGTAAGATGGAGATACTCACACGCTCTTTTGCATCTGAAATCCATGGCCGTGATAAGGTCAAGCGTGGTTTGCTATTACAACAAGCCGGCGGTTCGCAGAATGCTCATGGTCTGCGCTATGATGTGCACTTAGTTATGTTCGGAGACCCTGGAACAGGAAAGTCAGTCCTCGCAGAATATGTGAGAGGAATGCACCCTGGAACCAAGAAACTGACAGGTGAAAGAGCATCCCGTGCTGGTTTGATTGCTTCTATATCATCAACATCGGAGATGTTCAGTGGAGGCGATAAGAGAGTCATAGAGCCGGGTTCACTTGCGTTAGTCCCACCAGGTGGCGTCTGTATAATTGATGAGGCTCAGAATCTCAATGCTTCTGAGTTAGCAGAAATGAATACTGCATTAGAAGCACAAGAAGTCGAAATAAGTATGTCATTGAAAGGCACGGTGTCAACAAGAACACCTGTTGTATTGATTGCTAACCCGCTGAAGTCTGACAATGCTAAGTTTGACCCATTTGACCCACACAGGTCAATCATCCAGCAAGCAGGTTTCAAAGAATCCACCATGACTCGTATGGATTTGGCATATTTCCTTTTCGACGAAAAGAACAGTGCCGAAGAAGAGAGGCGTCGTTCTCGCTCTATCTTTGCGAAGATGGGTGGTGTAGCCCCACAGAATTCGAATAATGAAGGCGGAGAGATTCTTCCTCCAGAGTTTATGCGTGATTTCTTAATTCTCGCAAGGACACACTCGCACCTTGAATTCACACAAGAAGCGATTGATGTCTTAGTTGAGGACCAAGTTTCTAAGAGAACCGCAGCAAATGAAGATGATGTAGTTTCTCAACGCCGTTCTGCTTCACTTGCACGACTTGCAGCAGCAGCAGCAAAGTTAGACTTCTCAGATACTATCAACATCCCACATGCAGAATTTGCACTAAAGGCTATGAGTGAGGCTGAGCAAGACCGTAACCCATCTGTTATGAGAGGGGCCAAGATTGCTGAAGTGCGTGACTTGAGAGAACATGTGTTGGTAGCGTTCTATAACCAATGGGACCGAGACCCAGACGCTACGAAAACTCGCTACCAAGTCCTCGACATAGAAGCAGGTCTTGATACATACTGGGAATCAGAGTGGGGAGTTAAGCCTAATTTAACACAATTGAAAAAGACATTAGAGTCTTTGGCTAAGGATTCAGCAACCCAAAAAGGTAAGAGAATTATGAAGGTAGCGAGGGACACTTTCACATTTGAGTGATGAGCCGCAGTAAGCCTTATACACTGGATTGCATGGTTGTGATATTATGGTTGAGAACCAAATAGGATTGACCCAAGAGCAAGTAGCAGAATTGACCGCAGCGACTCCTTCGGAGAGCATCCAAAGTCGCCCAGCACCGTGGGGCGGTGAGTTGGATTATGTCACTGGAGAATATGTCAAGATGAAATTGATGACAGTATTCGATGGTGCATTCCGTGTCATAGTAAGAAATATCGAAACCATTGAGGACACCATCCTTACCCACATTACATTGGAATACCCACTAATCCAATTCTGTGCAAACGAAACTACGTTTGTTAACGAATTATGGGGCCGCGTTGATGAGGTTGGAGTCTCCACCATTCGTCAACAAGGACAAGGCACTAACTACGCTACCGCAATCAAGGCAAGTCATACAGACGCATTGAAGAGAGCAGCAACCCACCTTGGTATCGGTCTCGACCTCTATGAAAAGACCACTGTCCAAGAAGAAACCGTCGAAGGCTACATGAAGCAGGTTGATGCTAAGAACAACAAGCAACCTGCCTGGGTTGATGCTGCACAAAAGTCTAATCAGCCTGTGAACAAAGCACCACAAGCAAAGTCATTCGGTTCGGGTCGCGCTGCTTCCGATAAGCAGGTTGGATATTTGGAATCCTTAGCATCCCGTGTACAGGATGGTTGGACACCAGAATGGCTCGCTGAAATCAGTGGACTTCCTCTTGACAAGTGTAAGGACTTGACAACCCTTCAGTCTATGGAGGCATCCTCAGTCATCGACATTCTAAAGGAAATGAGTGAGGCTTGAATATGACTAATCTGAAGGCTTTGCTGAGAGATTTCTATTCCGATACGGACATAGGACTCTCCAGCATAGCCCGAAGAGAAGTCGCATTTGAGGCATGGAATGGTTACTTCAATAGAGATAACCAATTCAACGACACTGAAACACTGACATCAGTTTTACAGATTAGAACGCCTAAAGCGGTTTTTGCCAGCAACGCACATTATCTCGACGCAGCGCATCCCGATAAAAAGAAAAAAGAAATCAAAGGCGTCGATTTGGCCTTCGATTTCGATTTCACAGATTTGCCAGAACATGACAAAGGAGAGGATTTTTGGGAAAACATAGAGGCAATTAGGCTTCACGTGGTCCGTCTTATAGAAGTCGTATTACCAAGATTAGGTATATCCAAAGAACATGTATCAGTATCGTTTTCCGGCAGTAAGGGCTACCACGTTAGAGTATTAACGCCTGCTACATTCAAACTTACAAGGGACCAAAGGCGACAGATACAGGAGTTTGTAGCCGGACATTCGCTAATGGACTTCTATGTAATGACGCCAGTGCGCTCAAAGTCTGGACACTACAAAGCAGGTTGGAGTGAGAAAGAGCATGGCTGGCCTGGTTACATTTCTCAAGCGGCTAAGGATTATCTTGGTGCTATTTATGAAGCAGACATGGCTACTGCTACAAAGTTTGTAATTGCTAACTTACCTTGCTATGATAGTGGGGAAAAGAAAGGACAAAAGAAAAAGGCCACCGATAAGTCAGTCACGGAAATAGTCTCTTTAATCAAAGACAATCCAGACTTCCTTAAAGGTGGCCGATTCGATTCTGTATTCAAAAAGAAGAATCAAAGAACACTTGTTGTTGACTCAATTAGACAGTTTGCTAAGACAAACAATGCGTGTGCAATAGACCTCAGCGTAACACAAGATATGCGACGCATATTGAGGGTCCCTGGCACGATTCATGGTAAGACCGGAATACCGTGTATGCCTCTTGACATAGAGGATTTAGGTATCGAGGTAATTCAAGATAAGCACAAAGAGATGGTTGGTGAAGATGAAATAGAAATCAACCTATCAGTTCCGGTTAATACAGTGTATGGTGCTTTTGACAAAGGAACACATGTTCTGCCAAGGTATCTTGCACTATGTGCTTTATGTGCCGAAGCAAACGAATAGGCAAAAAGAAAAGAGCGCCAACACTATTGTTGACGCCCTCGTCTTATATCTTCCCAGCAGTTTTCGCATGCGCCTGCACAGCCGTTCATCATGCCTCTAAAGACACCGACTCCAGGAGTCCCGCAATAGCGGCACACATTTCCGCAATTATCTTCGCGGAAATCAGCAGTTAAGCACTGGTTTAGACGTGTACTATTCTCTGGGAGAAAATCAATGCGCTGCGAATATCTCGCAGGAGTATGTGCAGTGCAATACCCCGATGAGCGCATTTTTCCATTACATCCTGCTATATTGCAGGTTAATTGCAGGTTGTTGATTCGTATGGCTGGCATCTTATGATTCTCGCATACGTTTTCTCCTGCTGGGTCGTGAGGGGTTTTTCTTCCACATCCCACGACGCTACATCTCGACTTTTTTGTCACGATTGAGGACTTAGTCCTCACCTTTACAGAACTCGTTGCATAAAAATGCGCCTGTATCTGCATCAATAGAATGCCATGTGCCTTCTCTATTCGC
>MDTG01348883.1_pt1 | contig 10992 bp, 12 predicted proteins | sample 811421 | NCBI WGS metagenome assembly MDTG01 (sample SAMN05326645, study PRJNA326480) | marine metagenome | isolation source: seawater | place: Pacific Ocean: South East | collected 2011 | reverse complement strand
TATTTACAATAAATAATTTTTGAATTTATTTACAATAAATAATTTTTGAATTTATTTACAATAAATAATTTTTGAATTTATTTACAATAAATAATATTTATTTACAATTAAAATAATTATTATTTATACTTAATATATAATATGGAATTTAAAAAACTTAATTACTATAATTTAATAATAAGTTTTTTATTAATTTTTGCAGCAAGTTTTATATATAGTAAATTTAGAATAAATGTGGAAACAAATGATAAAATAGATGAATTAAATATAGTAAAAAAATATTTATTAAATGAAGGATCAGATATAACATTGCAACAATTAAGTTCTATAAAAAAACCTATATTATGGATTCATATTGATTGTGCATTAAATTCTAGAAAATGGTCTTCATTTGGCTCAAGAAATAATAAAGAATTAAATCAAGATTATTTATATTTAATAATAAGATCAATAATAAATAAATGTGGACAAGATTTTCATATAGTATTGATAGACGATGATTCAATTCCTTTATTATTAGAAAATTGGACTATTAATTTATCATATTTGGAAAATCCACAAAAAGATTATTTTAGAAAATTAGCTTTAGTAAAGATATTATATAACTTTGGTGGTTTATTAATGGAACCATCATTCATTTTATTTAAAAGCATGAAACCTATTTATGATAAAGTAATAAATACAAAAAAAATGTGTGTATCCGAATTTGCAAATGGATCAAAAGATGCACATCAAATTAAATGTATGCCATCAATGAAATTAATTGCTTGTGTAAAAAATTGTCCATTAATTCATGAATTTGAAAATCATTTAGAAATATTGCTTAGTAAAGATTACAGTAATGAAATAAATGTAGAAGATCAAATAAATAAATGGTTATTTATGAAAACACAAAATAATGAAATAGATTATATTGATGGAAAATATATTGGAACAAAAGATGTAAACAATAAATTAATACCATTAGAAGAATTGATGGGATCAAGCTTTATAGAATTAAATGAAATAACATATGGATTATATGTTCCAAAAGACGATTTATTAAAACGTAATGCATATAATTGGTTTGTTTATTTAAATTCACAACAAGTTTTAGAATCAAATACTAATGTAGGTAAATATTTATTATTATCAAATAATTGAGAAAACTACAATGATATTTTTTTAATATTTTTAATATATTTTTTAATAATTACAATATTTCTCTCAATTTATTAAGCATTTTAGAATCAAGTTTTTGATAATCAATATTAAAAGTTATAATTAAATTACCATAATAGCCATTTCTAATAAAACCTAAATTTCGTAATAACATTTTACTATTATTTGTTATTATCTCTCCATCTTTATTTTTAATTTTATAATTTTTATTATTTAAATGTTTTAATATATACTCGAATCCTATTAATGATTCTTTAAATGATAAATTCATTTTAAAATAAATGTCTAGTCCTTCTCTCATAAACATAGGATGATTCAATAATATAATATTTATTTTAATATTTGTACAATTATTATTAATTTTATTTCCTTTATTTTCCAATATAATAATTTCATTATTATCTATACCTTGAGGAATATTTACATATAATGTTTCACTTTCTTCATTAATAAAATTATTATATATAATAAATCTATTTATTGCTATAGGAATACTATATCCATAATAAGATTGTTCATATGTAATTTCGAGTGTTTTAATTATATCATTATTGTATTTTTCATTAATATAAATTTCGCTATTATATTTTGGAATATTAGATGTATTATTATAAGAATTTTGTTTTGTTAATATAGTATTTGTATTTTCTGTAATATTATTATTTAAAATAAAATCATATGCATTTGTTATTTTTTTGAATATATCAATTGTATTATTATTATTTTTATCTGGATGATATTTTAAAGATAATTTTCGATATTGTTTTTTCACATTATCTAGTGATGTTTCATTTGAAATTTCTAATATATTATAACATTCGTCTAAATTATTCATATTATTAATTACTATAATAAGTTAATAATATGAACTTAAATAATTTTGAACATAAATTATTTATTATAAACATATAAACATATAAATGAATAAATATAAATCATATTAAAATAAAATATAATAATGAATAAATATACTCCAAATAGTATTGATGATATAAATCTAGATATTAAATATATAAAAATAATTAATTCATATATTAATAGCAATAAATTATTTTTTATAATACATGGTAATCAATTATCAGGTAAAACAACATTAACAAATATTTTATTAAATAAATATTATGGTATTAATGGAATAAAAAATAATGTTTTATATTTTAATATTTTAAAAGATCAAGGTATTAATTATTTCCGCAATGATCTAAAAAATTATTGTCAAATTAATAATATTTTAGTTTCTAATAATAAAAAATCAAAGAAAACAATTGTATTTGATGATATTGATATATTAAATGATCAATGTCAAATAATTATTTCTACATTAATAAATAATTATAAAAATATAAATTTTATTTTAACTTGTAATGATTTAAATAAAATCAATAATTCAATAATTCATATAATGGAAAAAATCCAATTAAATCCAATAAATAATGAATATTTATTAAAAATATATAATAAAATTTCAAAAATAGAAAACATAAATTTAAATAAAAAAGATATAGAATTTTTAATAACTTCTTCTAATTTTAGTATATCTAAGCTAATTAATTATATAAATAAAATAAAAATTATGAAAAGTAATTTTAAATTAGAAAATGAAATCTCAAATATATTAATAGATGATTTTAATAAATATATAGAATTATGTATAAATAAAAATTATAAAGATGCAATTAATAATATATTAAAGATTTATTATAATGGATATAGTGTAATTGATATTTTAGATGAATTTTATATGTACATAAAATTATATAGTAATATTGAAGAAGAAACTAAATATAAAATTCTAAAATATATTTGCAATTATATTAATATTTTTAATAATATTCATGAACACCAAATAGAATTAATATTTTTAACAAATAATATTATAAAACTATTATAAAATATTATAAAACTATTATAAAATATTATAAAACTATTATAAAATATTATAAAACTATTATAAAACTATTATAAAATATGATAAAACTATTATAAAATATTATAAAACTATTATAAAACTATTATAAAACTATTATAAAACTATTATAAAAATATTATATTCATTATATAATATTATATCATTTATATAATGAATATATTTAACCAGGATTTTTCGAATAATATTTTATATGATTTTTTAAATTTATTTTGTAATATAGAAAATAATTATTATATAATTAATATTATATCTTATAGAAAGTTATTATATAATAATAATAATAATAATAATAATAATAATATATTAGAGTTTATAAATAATATAAAACCTTTTTATAAAAAACAAAAATTATTTTATTTGAAAAGAGATTTAAATTATAATAATTTAATGACATTAATTAGACATATTTGTAAATTTAAAAATATTCCATATAGAAATACAATAAAATATGATAAAAGTAAATATGAAATAATTTATTATATTAAAAGTATTGCTTAATTAGTATTTATAAATTTAAATTTTAATTTAAAATAATTTACTTAAGAAGAAATTCGTCTTTTATCAATAGTATTAGAAGTAATATAAATAGAATTTTCAGTAACAATTATATATGTATTTTCTAATTGATATATTTTAGATATTGGACTAGTATATTCTTCTGCATTTTTAACTAATAATTTTTCATCGTCTTCTTTTACTCCTAATAATACTTTTTTTTCTAATGAATCAATCCAATAATCTAACATAATTGGTTTATCTTCACTTATTGATAGTTTTGCAATTTGAGGCCATATTGTTGATGGTGGTAATTGGTGTTGTTCACTATTAGACATTTTTTATATAATAAATTATTATTAGACTTTATATTCTTTTTTAATTAAAAAATAATATTTATTTATATAAATATGGATTTAAATTTATTAAATTTAATACCGAATGAAATATTAAATTTAATATGGAGACATGTAAAACCATCTTCAAAATATAATATTAATAAATATCATTTTAATAAGTTTTATTGTATAAGATTTGCTTATTTAAATAATAAAAATTTTTTATATAATATTTATTTAACTAATTATAAAAGATTTATTATTACTAATTATACTTATTTTAAATATTTAATAAAAAATGAAAGTATTATGTTTATTAAATTAATAATAAATACAAGATTAAAGGAAAATAATAATGATAAAAATTATATTTTAAAAAAAAAAATTTTTTTTGAAAATAAACACTTTATAAATATTTTAGATTTTACTTTATTTTATGCAAAAAAATTTAAAATACAAGATATTTATAAATACATTATTGAAATAATAAAAACATATAATTTAACAAACATAGAAAAAAAAAAGCATAAACATAATAATAATAAATTAATTAAATGGATAATATAAATTTTAATAATATTTTAAAAAGAAATAATATAGAAAAATCTATTGAAAATTTAATTTGTAAAATAATAAATAATCAAGAACCGAAGAAAGGTATATATATTCATGGCGAGCATGGAATAGGAAAAACACAATTTATTATGAATTTACTTAAAAAAAATAATTATGATATTTTATATTATGATAGTATTAGTATAAAAAATAAAAATATTATTCAAAATATTTCCAATACCAATTTAAGTACAAATAATGTTTATAACTCATTTTTTAATAATGAAAAAAAAATAGTAGTTGTTATTGATGATATTAATTCATTTAATAATGGTGACAAAACAATATTAACAAATTTAATAAAATTAATAAGAGAAAAAAAAAACAAAAAAACAAAAATTAGAACAATCAACAAATAACCCAATTATATGTATAAATACCATAAATAATGATAAAAAAATTTTAGAACTAATTAATGTATGTAATGTTTTTAAATTGAATAAACCCAATAATGATGAAATAATTTCAATAATAAATCATATTATACCCGAAACAAAGTTATTTAATAAATATTTAATAGATAATATTTTGAATTATTTAAATAATAAATTATATGGATTAAATAAAATTTATTTTTATTATTTAAATAATTTATTAAATGATGTTTTTACAGATGTTAATAATAATTTATATAATGTAAATTGTATTAAATCAAACACAAAAATGTTATTAGAAAATAATATTAATATATATAATTTTAATTATATATTAGAAAGCAATAGGACAATTGTTAGTTTATTATTTCATGAAAATATTGTAAAATTATTAAATATAAATATCGATAGTTATTTGAAAATTTTAGATAATTATATTTATTGTGATTATATTGATAGAATAATTTTTCAAAAACAAGTTTGGCAATTAATAGAAATTAATTATATAATAAAGATTTTTTATAGCAATTTTTTATTGAAAAAATTTGATTTATTGAATAATAATATTGATATTAACAATATAATTTTTACAAAAATATTAACAAAATATAGTAGTGAATATAATAATTTTATTTTTATTTATAATTTGTTACAGTCATTTCTATTGGATAAAAAAGATTTATTATTATTAATGAATAATCAAGATATTAATAATATTAATGAAATATGTGAAAAATTCTATTTTTTAAATATTACAAAATTAGAAATTATAAGAATTAATAAATTTATAAAAACTATTAATACATATAATATTAATAATTGTATAAATTCTAATAATTCTAATAATTCTAATAATTCTAATAATTGCAATAATTCTAATAATTGCAATAATTTTAATAATTGCAATAATTCTAATAATTCTAATAATTCTAATAATTCTAATAATTATAGTAATAGTAATAATATAGAAAAAAATATGGATGAAGATTATATATTTGATGATCCTTATCAATTTAATAATTTAATAGAATAATTTTTAACATTTAAAAATTTTAATAATTATTTATTAATTTTTATATATTTTATTATTTAAATATTTACCAATAATATTACCTGGCTCATCATCATTTAAACATTCATAAACATTATTATTCATTTCATTTAAGAAATATTTTTTTGTATTGACAATAATTTCAATAAGTTCCTCCTCTTCTTCCTCCTCTTCTTCTTCCTCTTCTTCTTCCTCATCTTCCTTCTCTTCCTCCTCATCTTCCTCTTCTTCCTCATCTTCCTCTTCTTCCTCATCTTCCTCCTCTACTTCTTGATCATTTTCTTTTTCATTTTCTACTTCTAATCCTTTCTCTTCTTTTTTATTTTCATCTGTTATCTCTTTTTCCTCTTCTTCATCTTCCTCATTATCTTCTTCATCCTCTTCTTCATTCTCTTCTTCATCCTCATCATAATCTTCTTCATCCTCATTATCATCTTCTTCATCTTCATCATCATCTTCTTCTTCATCATCATCTTCTTTATTCTCTTCTTCCTTATCATTATCACCTTCTTCATCTTGTTCTTTTAAAATTTTATTACTTTCTATTTTGTTATTATCTGATTGTATTACCTTTTGTGTATTTTTTTCCGTTTCTCCATTTTCAGATGCTTCATTTTCAGATTCTTTAAGTTTTTTTATATTAGACATAATTTCATTTTTAATTGGTTCAACATTTAAAGTTATATTTTTAACTTCTTTATTATTATTAAGTTTTTCTTTAAGGTCTTCATTGATTTTAATCAATGAATCATATTTCATTTGAAGATTTTTATACTCAGGCATTTCTTTTAATACATTATTTAACATTCTAATTAATTCATTATTACTATTAACATTTATTATAAATGTTTTAAGATTTTCTTCAATGCTAGAACGAGTTTCTTTATTAATTTTATCAATTACCAAATTAATATCCATAATCATTAAATATTATTAAATTATTATTTTATATTATTTTAATAATATTTTTAAAATATTAAATTTCAATTTTAATTTAATTATTTCTTTTTAATTTTAAATTATTTTTTGTAATTGTTTTACAATTAATAAAAAAATCATCATTTTCTTCATAAAGTTCTGGAAAGATTTTTGTTAGTGGTTTATCTACTACAAGCAAAAATCTTTCATTTTCTAATAATTTACGATATTCCTGTATATCTAAATTTCCATTAAATTTTTTAAGTAAATAATGCGGATTTGGCGCAGGTTTAATATTTTTATCATAATTATAAATTTTACCATAAATATTATTCAATAAATAATATCTTTCAAATTTTGTAGAAGTATCTATAGTACTATCATTCATTAAATATGCACAAGCACATTCCGGACTACAAAAACTTCCATAACATATATATTTATTATTTAATTCGTATTTTGGTATAATAATAGTGTCATTATCATAACTATAAGTACACCAAAAACAATCTGATTTATTTTCAATATTATTACATTTTAAATTATAAGATAGTTCTTTTAATTTTTTTGAAATTATTTTTTCATTTTCAATATTAGAAATTTTTTTATCTTTAAAAATTATATTTTTATCATTTATATTCAAGTTTGCACTATTTGATTCATCAAAACAAGATATTATATATTTTTCATTTTTTTTTATAATCATATCTTGATCATTTTTTATACTATTAATATTAACATTATTATTAACATTAATATTCGTATTAATATTCGTATTAATATTATTACTATTATTACTATTATTACTATTATTACTATTATTACTATTATTACTATTATTACTATTATTACTATTATTATTACTATTAATATTGCTATTATTAATTAAATTATTATCATATGCTTCATTAATTACATTATTTTCATTTTTAATATAATTATAATTAAGATTATTTTTGGTATGAATATCATAAGTGTCAATCGTTTCTATTATAGGATTATATGCAATTTGAAAATCATTGTTTATTTCTTGTAATTTACATTTTAAATGTAATATAATATTTGGAATAGGAATATTATTATCTAATGATTTTTTTTCCTCAACAACAATTCCACCTTTTGGTTTACGACCACGTTTTTTAGGAATTTTAATAGTACTTTCTTGTAAATCAGTTTTATCAGTTTTATCAGTTTTATCAGTTTTTTCTATTTTATTAGAAGATAGATCCAAAAATAATAAATTATTTGAATTATCCAAATTTTGATAATAAGATTTAGGTTTTCTACCTTTTTTTTTAATCATTATATTAATTATAATTATAATTATAATTAATATACAAATTTAAGTTCTTTTAATAAATATATTAAAATAATATTTCAATATTTATTAATAATATGTCAAATATGTCAAATATGTCAAATATGTCAAATATGTCAAATATGTCAAATATGTCAAATATAATAAATAGTAAAAATTTTTATACTATAGATAATAATAATATTCCTTGGTGTGAAAAATATAGACCAAATTGCTATGATAATATAATTTTAAATGAAAGCAATAAAATAATATTTGATAATATTTTACAAGAAAACAAATTTTATAATTTATTATTTTATGGACCACCAGGTACAGGAAAAACAACAACAATTATTAATTTAATAAATAAATATCAAGAAAATAACTATGGAAAAATATTTAATTCATTAATTATTCATTTAAACGCATCAGATGATAGAGGCATTGATATAATTAGAAATACTATATATAATTTTATAAACTCTGAAAATATTTTTACACAGGGAACAAAATTTATTATTTTAGATGAAGTAGATTATATGACTAAGATAGCTCAACAAGCGCTTAAATGTATAATACAAGAAAATAATAGTAATAATGTTATTTTTTGTTTAATATGTAATTATATTAGTAAAATAGAATATTCTTTAGTAGATGAATTTATAAAAATAAAATTTAATAATTTACCAAAAAATAAAATATATAATTTTATAGAAAATATAAATAAAAACGAAAACTTAAATTTATCAAATAATAATATTAATTTAATAATTGATTATTTTAATTATGATATAAGAAATATGTTAAATTTTTTACAATCAAATATTTTTCTAAAAAAATATATTTTACAAAATAATATAATTGAAAAATTATTTCAAACTAATATATCAAAAAATTATAATATTTTTTATAATAATATTAAATTAATTGAAAATAAATATAAATTAACTATATTTCAAATATTAAAAAAATATATTTATTTTATTTTAACAAATAAAATAGATATTATTAATAAAAATATAATTAATGATTATGAATATATTATTCATAATATGAATAATAATGATTTATGTATAAAATATATATATAATATTACAAAAGAAAATTTGTATTCTTAATTTTAAGTTTATTTTAAGTTTATTTTAAGTTTATTTTAAGTTTATTTTAAGTTTATTTTAAGTTTTTATATTTTGTAAATTATTTAAGCTATTGATTCTATTTAATAATCTATAATGCCAGCTATTGGGTGGTGAATTTTTTAATGGATTAAAAATATGCATATTTAAACTATTTTCATTTTTTTGATTTTTATCAGCTAAAAAATTTTCTAAATTATTTTTATTATCAATATTAATCATTTTTTTATGATCAATATTAATCATTTTTTTATTAATGTATGTTTCTGTACTAATCATTTTTTCTTTATTATTTTTACCTAAATTATTATAATTATTTAGTTCTTCAGTTAATAATGAATGCATTTTTAATATATAAATAAAAGAAAATAAAAATTTTAATTTTTTTATTTATTTTTTTATTTTTTAATTTAAAAATAATTGATTTAAAATATTAAATTTATTATAATTAATCATATAATAAATTATGGAATTAGACGATGAATGGAAACACTTTTTAATAAACTCTAATTTGGATAATATTAAAACAGAAGATAATTCAAAAGAAATAAAAAACGAAGAAGATTTTTCTTTAAATCTAAGGGAACAAAATAATATAAATATTCCACAAGCTTCTGAATTGTATATATCTACAAAAACTAAAATTATTTATTTAAACATTACAATAGATATTTATAACATTTTTTGGAAAATAAAAGTAAATGATTATGACTTACAAGAAGAAGGAATAATAAAAAAACAAGTAAAAATTTCATCTACAAATAAAGAAGATTTAAATAAAATTATAGATTTAGCTGATAAAGAAAAAAATGTATATACAAATATAATAAATCATATAGATAATCCAAGTGGAAGAATAAAATTTAAAGATATAAGAAAATTAAGCATTGGTATATCAAAAAAAGATTTATTATATACAAGATCAAAAGATAAAAGTGCATTTTACAATTGTTTTGTAGTAACATTAAGAATAAAACAAAATGATTGTTTTAAAGAATTTCATGTAAAAATATTCAACACAGGTAAATTAGAAATTCCAGGAATTCAAAAAGATGAAAGTTTATATATAATTATAGATAAAATTATTACAATTTTACATAATATAACTAATGAAAATATATATTATTTGAAAGATAAAACAGAAAATGTATTAATAAATTCTAATTTTAATTGTGGATTTTATATTAATAGAGAAAAACTATTTAACATATTAAGATATGAGTATAATATTAATACAAATTTTGATTCATGCTCATATCCAGGTATTCAATGTATTTATTATCACACAAACAATAAAATAAACAATGAAACAAACAATGAAACAAAAAATGAAACAAACAATGAAATAAACAATAAAACAAACAATGAAACAAAAAATGAAACAAAAAATGAAACAAACAATGAAACAAACAATCTTTATCAAGAAAATAATATAAAAATTTCCTTTATGATATTTCGTACTGGAAGTATTTTAATTGTTGGAAAATGTAATGAAGATGTATTAAATATTGTTTATAATTTTATAAAAAATATTTTAAAAAATGAATATTCAAATATAGCAATCAAAAACATTGAATATAATAACCAACCTAAAATAAATAAACAGGCAAAACTTAAAAAAAAATATATATTATTGAATTCTTAATAAACAATAATAAACAATAATAAACAATA
>MDTG01244929.1_pt1 | contig 10992 bp, 9 predicted proteins | sample 811421 | NCBI WGS metagenome assembly MDTG01 (sample SAMN05326645, study PRJNA326480) | marine metagenome | isolation source: seawater | place: Pacific Ocean: South East | collected 2011 | reverse complement strand
CTTAAAGCATTTTAAAACTATCCAATATTTTTTCTGCAGTCGCTTGGTAGTCTGTAAATTTATGTTCCTGACAAGTAAAGGTCAAACGATAACTTGTTTTGTTATTTTGTAACAAAATATATTCTTCACTTTTTAATTTTAGGCCATCTTTTCCTACAAAATTATATATAACCTTTTGGAGTGATATACCACCAACGTTAACAAGATCACTTGAGATAATTTTTCCACCACGAGGTTTAATATAATTTTTTATTTTAGTTAAAGTACTTTCAGTAACTTTTTTAAGAGTAATCGTTTGAGAGTTAATATCATTCTTTTCAAGATCATAATTTTCTAGATCTTGAATTACTAGATTGATATTGGCTCTAAACGTTTCTCCTTTAGAGGTTAATGGACTAAAAAGGATAAGAGAGGTTCCGTCTTCTCCAGAGGTATTTAGCTCCCAATTTGTAGGGTATCCTACAGAGAAATTATCTTGAGTTAGGGTCTTCCAATTATATGCTACAGTCTTTGATGACTCATCCGGTGCTGGTTTTTGATTTGTACCTAAATAAGATTGTCCAAAGATGGGAAAACTTGCCAACGTAAAAATAATTACTTTTAATTTTTTCATTTATTCATCTTATGATTATATTTCAAATTTAATAAAAAAATGTGACAAGGAAATATTTACACAAGTACTCAAAATAATAATTTATAGTTTATGCTTAGGTTAATTTTAGTAAATTTTTGATTTATATTTATATAATTTTAATTTAGTTAACAAAAATGATTAAACTTCTTCTTTTATATGGGAAAATTATTTCAATATTTATAGTATTTAGCTTAATCGAGTTTCTATTAAACAAAAGATTTGATTGGAAAGAAAGAGCCATAAATTTTATTGGATTAACCGTATTTTTGGGTCTTGGAAATTTTATTGTTTTAAAAATATCTCCACTTATTCCCCAGACTATTTTCAGATATTCCGAAATAGATAATAACATAATCTATGTTTTATTATTTTTATTACTTACAGATATCATTTACTATTGGTATCATAGAGCACAACATTCATATATTTTCTTATGGAACATTCATCGGTTTCATCACAGTGCAGAAAGTCTTGATATAACCACCAGTCATAGGTCACATTTTTTAGAGCCTCCAATTCAATATTTATGTATTCGCTTGATAGTATTTTTAATATTAGGTGTAAGCTATTCTGAGTCAGTATATTTCGTCATTGACTTTTTTGTTTTATTTTTTTTGTACCTAGGCCATATAGACATCAAGTTTCCTAAAAGTTTCATAGATAAAATCTTTGTCACTCCCAATGTTCATAAAATACATCATTCGATAGATCAGGATCATCATCATAAAAACTTTGCTCAAATATTTTCTTTCATAGATGTTATTTTTAAAACATTCTTAAACCCGAAAAAAATCAAGTCTATCCGATTTGGAGTTTCCGGTTATTTTACAACTAAGAAAAAGTTTAAAACAATGATATGGCCAATATCAATCTTTATAAAAGACTAAGCATTTTTAAATACATACTGAGTTTAGTTATTTTAATGTCTTTTATGAATAGAAATAATAATGGTTTTTGAGGTGGGAGTATTACTAATTCTTGCTTTACTTTGAATAGGAACCAATACATTTGCTTCAGGAAAATAGGTAGCAGTACATCGTTTGGGAATACTATAAGGAAGCACCAAAAACCCTTTAGCCATTCGCTCTTTTCCCTCAAAATAACTTATTAAATCAACCAAATCTAGTTTTTCTAAACCTTGAGATTTCATATCTATAGGGTTCATAAAAATAACCCTGCGTTCATTGATAACACCACGATATCTATCATCCAAACCATAAATAGTCGTATTATATTGATCATGGGTTCTTATGGTCATCATGATAAATTGATCTTTTTTTAAGATGATATCTGACACAGCATTCAATGTAAATTTTGCTTTTCCAGTTAAAGTAGGGGAGAAGTCTTTGTTTCTTGCAGAATTTGGCAAATAAAAACCGCCTTTTTTTCTGATACGATTATTATAATTTTCAAATCCTGGGATTGTTGATTCTATCTTATCTCTGATTAAATCATAGTCTTTGATTAATTCAGACCAATTTGTGGTTGAATTTTTTAAGGTTGCTTTTGCAATACCAGCAACAATAGCTGGTTCACTCAATAAGTTTTCAGATAAAGGTTGTAAATGCCCTGAGGATGAATGTACAACGCCCATGGAGTTTTCAACACTTACAAATTGTTCTCCACTTTCTTGAAGATCTTTTTCAGACCTTCCTAAACAGGGCAAAATAAGTCCTGTTTTTCCATGAATTACATGACTCCTATTCAATTTGGTAGAGATTTGAACAGTTAAATCACAATTTTGAAGGGCTTCAGCAGTATATGTTGTATCTGGCGTAGCAGATATAAAATTTCCTCCCATACCAATAAATATTCTAGCTTTTTTTTGATGCATTGCCTCTATGGCATCAACAACATCATATCCATGTTTTCTTGGAGCTTTAAAGCTGAATTCTTTTTCTAAACTATTTAAAAATGATTCTTTTGGTTTTTCCCAAATTCCCATGGTTCTATCACCTTGCACATTAGAATGTCCACGAACAGGGCAGGTTCCTGCTCCTTTTTTACCAATACTTCCTTTTAATAATAGTAAATTAACAAGCTCACGAATATTGTCTACAGCGTTTTTATGTTGTGTTAATCCCATGGCCCAACAAATGATTATTTTTTTCTTTTGAGCAATTAAATCAGTAGCTTCTTTGATTATTTTTAATTCTATCCCTGTTTGAGGAAGCAGTTCTTCAATTGAATAGTTTGCTAAATCTTCTATAAAGTGCGTGTATCCAACTGTATATTCTTTGATGAAATGATGATCAAAAATTGAATGAGGATTCTTTTGTTCTTTCTCCAGTAGTAATTTTAATATAATTTTTAACAGCGCTACATCACCATTAATTTTTACCTGTAAAAAAAGATCTGTTAATTGCTGTCCTTTTCCAATCCACTTGATAGGGTTTTGGGGGTCATTATATCTCATCAATCCAACTTCAGGTAAAGGATTAATTGTGATAATTTTCCCTCCTCTCTTTTTTGTTTCCCCTAATGCAGTCAGCATTCTAGGATGGTTTGTTCCAGGGTTTTGCCCCATAACAATGACCAATTCTGCATGATTAAAATCATCCAAAGTAACAGAGCCTTTTCCAATCCCTAATGTTTCGCTAAGAGCAGATCCACTAGATTCGTGACACATATTTGAGCAATCTGGTAAATTGTTTGTTCCAAATTGTCTTACAAACAATTGATATAAGAATGCAGCTTCATTACTTGTTCTTCCTGAGGTGTAAAAAATAGCTTCATTAGGACTTGCTAATGCATTTAATTTATTACTAATCAAATCAAAAGCATCTTTCCAGGATATCTCCTCATAATAATCCTTTCCTGGATATACCACAACAGGGTGTGTAATACGCCCCTTTTTACCAATTTCATAATCTGACAACTTTGAAATTTTTGAGATAGAATAGGTTGCAAAAAATAGTGGAGAAACTTTATTTTTTGTTGCTTCTTCAGCGACTGCTTTTGCTCCATTTTCACAATATTCAGCCAGAAATGCTCTCTTTTCGTCAGGATCTGGCCAAGCACAACCTGGACAATCAAAACCATCCGTTTGATTTAATTTTGCCAATAAACCAATACCCTTCATTAAGCCAACTTCTTCTTTTATATGAGATATTGCTGATTTTATTGCTGGTAAACCAACGGCAGATTTAGGAATTTTTTTTAATTCAATACCTGTCAGTTTCTGGGGCGGTTCTGAGTGTCTTTTTTTCTTTTTCATCTCAGTGTTTTTGAATTTAAAAAGGAGGGATTAGAATAGACAGTCATTTTTGATTCTCTAGAAAAACCAATCAAACAAATCCCGAACTCCTTTGCATAATCTACAGCCATCGAAGAGCAGGCTGATACCGCAACAACTACTGGAATTTTAGCTAAAAAAGCTTTTGAAATAATTTCATACGAGACGCGGCCGCTTACCAATAGATATGTTCCTTTATGTAGGCTTTTTTTTAGAAGCAAATCACCTACACATTTATCAACTGCATTGTGTCTTCCAATATCTTCTTTGATGGTCATCAATTCATAATGATTATCAAAGATTCCTGCAGCATGAGAACCTCCTGTTTTCTTAAATATTGTTTGCTGTTCTTGAAGAGGAGCAAACATACTCAGTAAATTTTCAGAAGAAAAAGAAACATTCCTATCAATTGTATCTCCGCTAGTAGTTAGATCTTCTAACTTTTGTTTTCCACAAATACCACAGGATGAAACCGATAAAAGAGTTCTTTTATTCAAGTATCCATCACCTAGGTATTCTTTTTCAATAGTAAGATTGATAATACTTGGAATGTCATATTTTTCTTCAATAATTTCAAGGGATACGGGAGTGTCTTTTTTATAAATGTCTTCTGCATATAATAACCCCAAAACTAACTCTTGATCACTTCCAGGAGTTCTCATGACAACGGTATATGCTTCCTGGTTGATATTGATTTGTAAAGGGGCTTCAACAACGAGTTCGTCATTAATAATTGATTTCGATGTATTGACAATATGTAGACCTTCGTAAGTGTTTGATTGCATGTGATAACTTGTATGAAAGTTATTAAAACAAACTTAGTAAAAAATATACTATAATAATTCGAAGCCACTTAAAATAAAGACTACTAACGTTTTAATTTTTTAAAAATAATAAGGTGTAAATTATAATTTTTCACAATGAATACATATTGGTTTGTTGTGGATATTGGTTGTGAAAAATAAAAAAAGGTCTCCACCATCTTTAATCTTCAGTTCTTTTCTTATTTGAGAAACGGTTTTACGAAAGTTTCTAGTCGTAATATTCGCTTTTTTAGTTGATAAACTAGAGATTATTTTCTTTTTATCATAGGGGTTTATTTTGGTTATTTTAAATTTTCTACCAGGAAAATCTTGCTGCTTTACTGATGTATAAAGATGAGAATGTTGGTGTAGTTTAAAGAGATTTAATTGACTGCTTATTTCATGAAAACCTCCCGATTTAAGTATGGCAGAATTGGGTTCATACAAATACTTTAGTGGTTCTTCATAGGTTGATTTATTTTGCTTATTATAGATGAAATTAAACTTTTGCGTATATTTTTTTGTAAAGTTGATAGTTTTTATTTTAATAGTCCCTTTATACTCTTTTTCTAATAAATATAGGAGTTCTTTTACATCGTTGTTGACAGCTACGACATGTATTTCCTTGACAAATTTTAATTCCTTGATGGTGCTTGAAATATCTAATATTGGAGAAGTTTTTAGAAGAATAGTAGTAGTTTTACAAAATAGTAAATCTATGTTTTCTATAATATTAGGAGAGCAATCTTTTAATAAAAAAACTTTTCTTTTATCGTTATTTCTTCTAGATGGATCTAGGTATATAACATCAAAGTTTTCATTCTTTTTGTGAAGATATTTAATACCATTCTCTGAAATGACTTGAATATTATTGGCATCAAGTTGCTTGAAGTTATGTTCTGAAATTTTAGAAAGCTTATCATTTATCTCACAATAAATGACAGTTTTAAATATTTTTGAAAAATAATAAGAGTCAACCCCAAAACCGCCAGTAAGGTCCATTATTTTTTTTCCTGAAATAAGTTGTGATTTGTACTTAGCTGTTTTTTCAGAAGAGGATTGCTCTATGTTTATTTTTGATGGATAGTAAATAGAATTATTTTGAAACCAACTGGGTAGTTTTTTTTCTGATTTCTGTTTACATATAATTTGATTAACTATTTCTTGAGAACTAATTTCATCAAAAGGCGTTCCCTTTAAAATTAGTGAATGAAGATCAGATGTTAAATGATCATTTATATAATTTTGAACCCTCTTATATAAAATTTGTTCGTTCAATTTTTAAAGATCTTTTGTTAATGATTTAACAATCTTATTATCAGAAATTACTTGTTTTAAAATTACTTTAATAACGGTATAGCTAGGAACAGCAATAATCATTCCCATTGGTCCCATCAAGAAACCACTGATAATAATAACTAAGAAAATTTCTAATGGGTGAGACTTTGTTGTTTTTGAAAATATAATAGGCTGACTAGCAAAATTATCGACTAACTGGGCAATAATAAATCCAATCATCACATAAATAGTTTTGGGTAAAATTTCTGATTGAAAATCTAGATTTTGTCCTAAACCACTTGTCATTGTTAGAAAAATCATTAAAAATGCGCTTATCAAAGGTCCAACATAAGGAATAATATTAAGCAAGGCACATAAGAATGCAATAACAACTGCATTTGAAATACCAAAGATTAAGAGAACTATCGTGTATAAAATAAATAGAATGGTAATTTGAATAACTAAACCAATAAAATATCTTGATAATAAATCATTTATTTTCTCTAAAGAACGTGAAATTTTATTTTCTGTCCCTTTGGGACTTATTGTTAATAGAGAACTCTTAAACAGTCTACTATCTTTCATAAAAAAGAAAGAGATAAATAAAACCGAGAATAAGCCCACACTAAAAGACCCTAGGATTCCTATAATAGAATTCAACAGATTGGGAATTGATTTTAAACTTGCAAAAAAATCAGTACTGTGTAGTTCACTTAAAAGATCACTATTTTTTGATGCAAAGTAATTGTTGGTTTGTCTGAGAAGCTTTCCTATATTTTCTTCCAGACCTTTTGTTTTTAATAGAGAAAGGCTCTCTCCTTGTTCAATAACCAATGGGATAAACATTCCTGTAATACCCATCAATAAAATAATAAAAAAAAACATAGTACTAACAACTGCGAGTGTATTAGGGAATTTTAGTTTTTTTCTTAAAAATAAGATAATAGGTCTTGCAATCAATGCAATAATAGCAGCCATAATAATGTAGATAAGAACTGATTTAATCATAAAAAGAAAGTATCCTAAAAATGTGATTCCCACTAGGATGGAAATAGCACGTAATATACCGACCGAAATTATTTTTGAATTCATCTAATTATATCCTTTTACATTTCCCATGTTTAACTCTCTACCGCTAGTATATCTGTGTTTTTTTGGCAATAGAGTTCCTGATTCTGTTTCTATCCAATCTTCCCAGGTGACAGAGACTCCATTAATTTTCATACTAGGCACAAACATTTTATAACTGATTGGCATATAGTCTTTATCTACTTTCCAAAGATAAGAATCTCCCGGAGTTGTCCCTCCAACGCTATAAGTTACATGAAGATTTTCTTTTTTATCTACTATTTCAATACTTCTGTGTATTCCGTATTCAAATAATTTATGAGGAGCTACAAGCCAAAAACTATCATTATTAAATAGGTCTAAGGCTCTTTTTACAATATTATCATTATAAGTAATTTTTTTACCTTTCAAATAAACAATACTTTTTGATAGATCATTGGGTTGTAAAATTACTCTTGCATCATTCCAACGGACCTCAACAATATGTTGCTCCTTATCCCATTTATAAAAACGCTTGTCTCTAAAACTCCAATCAATGTATCGTGTTTTTTTATAAGCTTCGTGTTTAACAGCTTTTAAAATCTTACGAGCCAGTTTATCAGCATTAGGATTGTAGGCTTTTACCTCTCCCATATTTATTTCTATATTCATTCCGAAGAGAGAAATGTTATGTTTAGTCGGTAATTTTATTCCAGATTTAGCGCTTATTAGATGATTCCACGTAGCAGATACTCCTCCAATGGGTATAATTCGTGTCCACATTTTAAAGGAAGTAGGAATATAGGTAGAGTCTAATATCCATAGATAGGAATCTCCAGGGGTTGTTCCACCTGAGGTGTAGGTAATTAATAGCGCATCCTTATCTTTATAGTTAACGATTCTTCTTTCTGTACCCTCATCAAAAACCTTGTAGGGCGCAACAAGCCAAAAGCTGTCATTATTGAAATAATTTAAGGCATTTTTTATAATCTCTGGACTTTCTCCTTTGCTTTTTGAATGGTCATTTAGATTTAAAACTACTTTGATATTGTCCCATGATATTTCTACAAGACCTTCTTGTTTTTTCCATTTGTAGTGGCGTTTTCCTCTTAAGGACCATTCTACTATTTCAGTACTATCAAAAGCTCTTTTGTTGAGGGCATTCATCATTTTATGGGCTAGCTTATCAGCCTCTTTTCCTTGAATTCCCTCTGGTAAAGATTCATGATTAGTGATGTATAAAAGACTAATAATTAGTATTAAAATTCCAGTGATTACTCCGAAAAGTTTTATAATTTTTTTCATCGTGTTTCAATACGCTCTTTATTATACGTTGGTATATTAGATTAAAATTTAGTTAATTTTTACCGAAAATAAAGTTTTAATTGTATCGGCTAATATCAGATATATTTTAGTATTTATAAAAATACACCAACTTTAACATATATTGATGATTCTAAGCCAATAATTTATCAATTTGTAATCGTATAATAATTTTTTTAGGTAATCTTTTGTTTAATTTTAAGAAATTTGGCTGGTAAATAAGACTCTAGTGTTAGTGTTTTTTGTGTAAAGGGATGAGTGAAATCTAATTGAGAAGCATGTAAATACATTCCTTTTCCTTTTAAAACCATGGAGTCAATGCTATATACTTGATCACCTAAAATTGGATTTCCAATATATAAAAGATGTTTTCTTAATTGATGTCTTCTTCCTGTTTTAGGGATAAGTTCAACTAAATTTAAAAAGGCAAATTTTTTTGATTTTACTGAAAAAACAACTCTGTAATTCGAGACGGCTTTTTTACCATCTATATCAAAATCAATACATCCTTCGGTTTTCATTCTCCCAATGGTTATAGCATGGTAGGTTTTATTAATTTTTTTGTTTTCAAATAATTTATTTAATGCAATGATAGATGAACTAGTTTTACCAATTAATAAAAGGCCAGTGGTTAAATAATCTAATCGATGAACAGGTCTTGGCCGAACAGCATCTAGCTGATTACTCTCTTGTAAATTTTGTTGTAGCGCATTGTCTATAGTTTTAAATTTATTACCACTAACCAAAATTCCTGGAGGCTTTTCTATGACAGCTAAATATTCATCTTCATAAACAATCTTTAGTTTTAAATTTAATTCTTTTTTTAATGTATCATCTTCAGGTTTTAGTAAACTTATTATCTCTCCCCCAATAATTATTTTTGCAGTACTTACTGTAAGTTCGTCTACTAAAATTAAATTATTTTTAATTGCTTTTTTTACAGCAGATTTCGTAGGGCAAGTTTTAAAAATACCAACAGCATATTCTTGAATTCGAATGGGAAATTTTTGTTCCCTGGCGATATGATTTTCTATAATTCGCATTTATGTTGCAAACAATTGTTCAATATTCTTAAAGGCTTTAAATTCCAGGGCATTTCCTTCAGGATCTTTAAAAAATAAGGTTGCTTGCTCTCCAGGTTTTCCCTTAAAGCGTATGGTAGGCTCGATAATAAATTTGATGCTATTTTTTTTTAATCGTTGGCTTAGTAAAATCCATTCTTCCATACTCAGTACCACACCAAAATGAGGAACAGGTACATTATGACCATCGACTGGATTTGAAATTTGTTGTGGTATAAAATCATCTTTCTGATGAATTACCAATTGATGTCCAAAGAAATCAAAATCTACCCAATGGGTATCACTTCTACCTTCTTTGCATTGAAGAATATCTCTATAAAAAGTTTGACAGATTTCTAAATTTTTAACTGGAATTGCTAGATGAAATGGCTGAATCATTTTTTTAGTTGTCAATTGTTTTTTGTTTTGATAGTTTGTATAATAATTTTAAAAACCTACAGCAGTGTCATCTCCTCTGGGATCTGCACCTCCCTCTAATTTACCATTATTTAATACTAAAATAGCATCCACTTTACCAATAATACGAGAGAAACGCTCATCAATTGTATAACCTATATTTTTTAATTCTTCTATTACATCTTTATCAAATTGATTCGGTTCTATCATAATCATATCTGGCAACCATTGGTGGTGAAATCTGGGTTGATTGACTGCTTCTTGCATACCCATTTTAAATTCATATACGTTTAAAATGGTTTGTAAAACAGAGGTAATAATTGTAGAACCTCCAGGCGTTCCAACAACCATCCATAGTTTTCCTTCTTTTTCGATGATGGTGGGTGTCATAGAACTTAACATTCTTTTTTCTGGTTCTATTTCGTTGGCTTTAGCACCTATTAAACCAAACATATTTGGTTCTCCTGGTTTACTACTAAAATCATCCATTTCATTGTTTAGAAAAAAACCTAGTTCAGAACTATAGAGTTTTGATCCATAACCTCCATTTAAAGTTGTTGTAACTGATACGGCATTTCCATATTGATCTACAATAGAATAGTGTGTGGTTTCCATACTTTCGACAATTTCTATGGAACCATGTGAAATATCTTTGGAAGCAGTTGGTTTCTCAAAAGAAAAAGAACGCATTCTGTTTTTTGAATATGACTTACTTATTAGACTATCTTTAGGAATGCTTACAAAATCTGGATCTCCTAAAAAATAACTTCTGTCTGCATAGGCTCTTCTTTCAGCTTCAGTTATAACCTGCATTGTTTTTAGAGAATTATGACCATAGGAATGAATGTCATAGGGCTCGATTCCATTCATAATTTGTGCCAAACAAATCCCACCACTAGAGGGAGGCGACATTGATATGATTTTTAAATCATCATACATGAATGTAATAGGTATTCTCCATTTAGCTTCATATTTAGCCAAATCTTCTTCAGTAATAATTCCACCATTATCTTGTATGAATTGAGCTAAAACTTTTGCAGTTTTACCTTTATAAAATTCATCTCTTCCGTTTTCTAAGATTCGTTCTAAAGTGATGGCAAGTGCTTTATATTTAATCAGATCACCTTCTTTCCAATCTCTTTGAAAAAGAATTCTATTTTTATTTACAGTCTCAAACGCTTTTTTAAATCTCTT
>MDTG01446481.1_pt1 | contig 10993 bp, 6 predicted proteins | sample 811421 | NCBI WGS metagenome assembly MDTG01 (sample SAMN05326645, study PRJNA326480) | marine metagenome | isolation source: seawater | place: Pacific Ocean: South East | collected 2011 | reverse complement strand
TGAACACACAGGAGTGGATGAATGGTGTCATCTTTGTATCAATACATCAGAATATGGGGAACTTCTGCCTCTTGGCGATCAATTAATCTCCATGACAATGGCTTTACATGACGATATCGCATTGTCAAAATTACTCCCATTACTCGAGTTATTTTTGGCTCATGGGAAAGATGAATTCCAGTGGATACAAGCATACCTCTCCGATGGAATCGTCTTAGAACAAAGCGACCAAGATATCTACAAATTAATACCGAAGGAAATACGATATTTAGATCATCACTTCTCTTGCATGGAAGACCAATTTCAATATGTTGGATTTTCTGAAGAAGAGAAGCAAGCCATCTATGATGAAGAATTTCGACATTTGGCAGAAAAAGTTCGTCAAAAAAAGCAAAACCATCACTGACATGGGAGAGAGTTCAAGTCACTGCCACCGATGGTTCAACTGAACATCATGGTGACCGAGCGATGCGGAGGGCATGTTACCCTCTTGTTTTCAATTTGGAAAGATTCACATCTTGCTCGTTCTCAAGGAAGCAGGGGTGCGGGACTGAATGTTGCCGATGGGGTTGAAGCAACAGTGGAATTTATTTCATCAAATCAACCTGAAATCGTTCGAAAACTTTCTTCGGGCTCGGAACTCGATATACCGGCAGGACCGGTAGAGGATGGTGAATTATTCATCGAGGTTATTGCAATGGATGGAAGCGAACTGCCCAATTCGGGGAAGATTTACATTGACCTTGTTGAAGAATTAAGAAGAGCACGATTACTCAAAAGAGAAGATTCGTATAGAATTCATGTCAACTTAGAATTACCGACGAGTCAAGGATTTGGAATGTCTGCTGCTGGATTGATTGCCGTTGCAAAAGCCTTCCAAGCTCTTTCCAAAAAAGGCACAGATGAACAATATCTTCGCCTTGCACATCGTATTGAACGGATGCATGGATCTGGCCTTGGCGATGTGTTGGGGATTTCTGCAAAGGGTGTAGAACTGCGGCTTGAACCAGGCTCACCCGGTGCGGGAGGGAAAGTTGTGAGTTTTACGAGCCATCAACCAATTCTCCTCGCATGGAAGCCTGAGGAGAGTAGGCACACCTCGACATATATTGATGACAGGAATTGGCAACGCTCAATATCAAAGGCTGGTGAACGCGCAGTCTCTCGATTAAGGCTGAAAGAATGGACTTTTGAACGCTGGCCGGATCTCATGCTTGAATCGAGAAACTTTGCAGATGCGTCGGGATTATTGAACGAAGAGGTGCGCAAAGAACTGCTTAATTTGGTAAAAAAAGAAATTCTACGACTCGACTTGCAAGCCCGTATCAATGTTCGACTTTGCATGCTGGGTGTATCGGTATCAATTCTCCCTAGACGTTTAGATGAGCCACTACAGGAAGATGAAATAAACAGCATTGCAGAGGCTTTACAAGAAAAAGGTCTCGGTGTCCTTAAGACGAGTATACTTTGATTATTCGCCAGGGCCCAATTTACTCAAATCCAAAAGGTTCGCATCTAGCAAGGTGCAACCAGGCATGAACAAATTTGCAGAAAAGCCGTGACGATAAACCACTGCTCCGCTTCCCCATTCCTCGATGTAACGAGCCATTTGCTTGGCCATTTTTTTGCGTTGGAAATCAACATCTGCTCCGTAAAAGTGCTTCGCATCAATCCAGGCAACAGGTTTTCCGTTAATCTCTACGTGGTCGAGGAATAAAATATCAGGCGTTCGAACCGGTCGACCCAGATCTTGCTTCTGTTCCTTGACCATTTCAGGTTGACGGCGGAGTCGAACGCCCTGTTCTTCGAACCAGTCAGCAAGGATATCTTCGAACAAATCTGCTCTCTCTTGAGATTCGCCTTGGTCAACATTGGAAACTCGGTCGGCCGCCTCTGCTGCTTCAAATTCAGTACGTTCTCGTTCACTAAGTCGACTCGGCTGACGAAGACTTTCCTTAATCTTTGATTTTGACCAGCGCATTTCAGTAAGGATGATGCGAAAAATATTCATCGGGGGGAAATCAAAACGTGTCGACAAATCAACGACGCTCACCCCCTCTTTGTACAGTCGCAGCATGTTCTTTCCTTGAGAACGGAGGCGCCCGTGACCGTAGACTGTTTTTTGTTGCAAGAGAGCGGAGCGAAGAGAAAGGGCTTGTTCAAGTGTCATTTTGTAATCTTTAGCAATCTCTGCAATTTCATCAACACGCTGGTCATCTAACCAGCCAAATTCACCTTTACGCATGACTTTACCTGCCATTTCCTCCTCATCTTTCAGAGGTACGGGGGAGAGTTTCCACTCAAACTTGAAGGTTTTTGGCGTTTCAATATCATCAGGGAAACCCATAGGAAGAGGAGTCTGTTCAAATCTTCCCAGTGCTTGGGCTTCCATATCTTTGATAATTGCAGCATTTCTCTCTTCAAGTGTTTTTTTAGCAGTACTGCCATATCTTCGAGGGCGGTTTTGACGATTTCTTCTGCTCTTGTTTCTCGAATGGTTCTTTTTTCCCGAGGATGAGCCGCCATTCTTCCCGCTGTTTGGTTGGCTCATCATTCCTCGTCGTCGCCGACCGTCTTTGAATGCTCGCTTTTCTCATCGACAAACGAAAACGATTCAGAATCATCAAAATGAGTTGTTCCTTTGGATGAAAGATCGTCGAGCCATTGGGTTGCAAAGGACTTCGCTTGAGCATTAATTCGTGCGCGAAGAGGACGTCCCCACCAGGGTATCTGCCACCAAGCGGCAATTTCCACTCCACCTTCATCTTCGCACAGAACCGTTACCGTAAGTTGCAATGTTTGCAGTGAATTCCCAATCGTTTTACCTTCCCTCTGTTGACCCAACCATTCAAATTCGATTTCAACAAAATCGGGATTTTTCCCCTTTCGAATTGATTTCACAAGCCATAATTCCTCAACCAAGCGTTGACGTTCAATTCTGTGTAAATCAAATCGTTGCCCCTCGGAGAGAATGCCTGTCGACGACGATAAAATTCTTTGAGCTGAACTGTTCCAAGAAGGCCAAGTGTCAAGATTAAGGATGTTCTTTCCTACTTGAATCGATTGATTACGGTCCATTGAGCGGCGCCAAACGCCCTGTGGAGTGCCCATGATTTTTCCACTTATTCCTGCATCAAGAAGTTGTGGGACAAAATACACACGGTTTCAAATGCTGTGACGGAATCGGTGAAATATGCGCAGAAGCGGAGTTTGTATCGTTTTCGTAACTTTATTCATTCTAGGTAGCATCCCTTCCTCGTCTGTTCATACAGATGAATGGTTCGATTCCTCAAATCCAATATTTTCCGTAGAAGGAAACAACTCAACTGCTCTGGGTTGGGTTTCAACATTTGGAGGTGTGGATAATGATTACATTGTTGAAACCATGGTTTACGACAACGGAACCAGTGTTTCAGCGGGTTGGTTTCAAGGCAATCTACAGTTTCGTGACCAAATCGATGGATTAGGTGCCACTGGAGGAAGTCAAGATTTTGATTTCTTTCTTACATGGATGGATGAAAATGGAACTATCACTTCTGCAATGAGCGGGGGTTCAAACGCTGTCGATTCAATTGACGCAATTGATATGCTTCCAAATGGTGACCTTTTGGTTGCAGGTACCTACTGTCTCAACAGTATTGTTACTGCATGCCAACTCAGCTTGGGACAATTAACTCCGTTGAGTAAAATGGAGCCGACAGATGATGGAAATGCATTCCTCGCTCGATTGAATTCAAACGGTGAATGGGTATGGTCAACTCAAATTCAAAACCCAAACGAACTGTTTGTTATCGATATGATGGTTGTTGACGACGTGTTTCCGAATCAAATCCACCTTGCAGTAACTTTTCGAGAATCTCTTGAGTTTAATGGAGACATAATTCCAGCGTCAGATGAACCGAGTTTACTCATTGCGACGTACGACGAAAACGGTGTTGTCCTCTCTAATGTCTCCGCTGAAGCTGCCGATGGAATCGAACGAATAGGAGCGCTTTGCAGAGATTCGTCCGGACAGATGTATGTCGCGATAACGTACAATGGACGGATTCTCATTAACAATGATCAATACATCTCCGAGGGCTCGACCGATGTAGCGGTAGCAAGTTTTTCTGATTTTGGATGGAATTGGGCAATCTCAGGGGGAGGAATTGGAGAAGATCGTGTTTGGGATTGCGACGGTAAATCGACCGATGGAATATATGCTGTAGGGGAATTTTACGGTAATGCTACATTTGATTCTTTTTTTACAACACAATCGGCTGGTATTGATTTCTTTGTCAGTGAAATTGCGCCTACTGGTGGATGGGTGGATCTCATTTATGGAGGCGGCATAGGTGTTGACAGAGCCACATCGGTGGTTCACTCTGAACAAGGAAGTACATATATCGCAGGAGTTACATCAGCAGGTCTAACGATTGGCTCTGATACTCTGGAGGACTTAGACGGGGTCAATGATGATATTCACAATGACATATTCTTAGCAGAATTACTCGAAAACCACACTTGGGAATGGGCAATTCAAGCAGGTGGCGACGGAAACGATGAACCGGTTGACCTCTCTCTGGCTCTTGACGGTTCTCTGATGGTATCAATAATGTATTCCGGGTCGCTTGAGGCGGGAACGAGCACCACATCCAGTTGGGGTGATTTTGATTCTGGAGTATGGCTTTATCAAACGGATCGAGATAACGATGGAATTCTTGATGGAGAAGATAACTGTCCACGAATTGCTAACGCAGACCAAGCGAATCATGAAAATGATCTTCAAGGAGACGTCTGTGATGATGACGACGATAATGACAATGTTGCCGATGAACTTGATGATTGCCCATACGGTGAATCATGGTGGTTTTCTGAAGCCGCATCCGACCACGATAGCGACGGATGTAACGACCAAACAGAAGATTTTGATGATGATGAGGATACCGTTTTCGATTACAATGATGATTGCCCTCTTGGCCCTGTAGGTTGGATTTCTACACCTGAAACAGACAGCGAAGGTGACGGTTGTGCTGACATTGATTCGGATGGCGATGGATGGGTCGACCAAATGGATAACTGTCCCAGCGATGCCAATGCTGAGCAACTTGATTTGGATGGAGACAGCATAGGTGATGTATGTGATATTGATGAAGACAGTGACGGTATTGCAAATCCATCGGATAACTGTCCACGTGATTCGCCGATATGGACATCGACCACTGTTAACGATCATGACCAAGATGGCTGTCACGACTCAATCACAGATTTTGATGATGACGAAGACGGGGTGAATGATGCAGATGATTCATGCCCCAGAGGAGAAATTCGTTGGTCGACAAGCGCCTCAGTAGATGACTATGATGGTGATGGTTGTCGCGATATTAGCGAAGATGACGATGATGATAATGATGGAGTCTATGATAATCTTGACAACTGTCCATTTGGAATAATCGGTGTGTCTGGACTCGGACAAGACCTCGATAGCGATGGCTGTATTGATAGCGCTGAAGATGAGGACGATGACGGCGATGGCGTGCTAGATCTGGTTGATGAATGTCCGAAAACTGTTGCTGGACGAGAAGTTGGAATCACTGGATGCAGCCAATACCAACTTGATGATGACCTTGACGGAATTGCAAACGCTATCGACCTTTGTCAAAATACTGAAGCTGGAAAAATTGTAGATGCTGTAGGGTGTCAAATTGTTTCTGAAAACACCTCGACTGATGGAACTTCTTCTGGTAGTGGATTGAGTGTGACTTCTGCGTTGTATCTTTTCGCAATTTTGTTCTTAGGAGTTGCAGCATTTGTCACCTTCTCAAACAGAGACCCGGAAACGAAAGACGAGCAAAAAACCATTGCAGAAATCAAACAGCACTTCGGAGCAGATGGTACGATAGAACATCCACTCCCTGCAACAGAACAAGAATAAGATTCTTTGAATACAAACTTACAAGTGTATGAAGAGCCACGGAGGAGTGTGTCTCCTTTTTTCCGAGTGCTATTGAGTGCTGCGTTACTCATCCTTCTTGCAGCCGCCCCAACCATTGAAGGTTCAAGTGGTGGAAAACATAACCAATCTTCGGGATGTTCTTGTCATTCGAATGGCGGCAATGGGATTACCGCAAATCATAACTTCCCAGCATCCTACTCGCCTGGAACGACATACAGCATCACGATTGATGGGACAGGTGGAACCCAAGCATTCGTTGGAGGCTTCTCCCTCAAAATTAGTCAAGGTTCTTTTTCCAATGCTGGCTCTTTGGTTAAATTCTCAGGCACCAGTGCGACACATACCAGTTCTGGTGCCCTCAGCTGGACAATGGACTGGACTGCCCCCCAATCAGGAAGCGGCACTGTGAATGTTGGATTGGCAGTAATGCAGGCGGACGGTAACGGTCAAAATAGCGGCGACTCATGGGATACAGTAACTGCAACTATCAGTGAAATTGTCCCACAAAACCAACCGCCATCCGCACTTGAGGTGAAGATGATGCCGGATGGAAACGTCCCTGTTGATGAAACGATTTTTCTCTCATACGTCTTTGATGATGCAGATGGAGATATGGAAGCAAACTCTCAGATTCGCTGGTCAAAAAATGGTGCTCTAGCACCTACATATAATGACCAAATGACACTACCCGCATCAGCCACTTCAGTCGGCGACACATGGACTGTTTCTGTCACTCCATATGACGGCAAAGATTACGGTTCAACGATAAATTGCCCTGATAGTGCATTCATAATTGATATTGATTCAGATGGCGACGGAACCCTTGACGGCGATGATGCATTCCCGAATGATGCAACCGAGACAACAGATAGCGATAGTGACGGTGTTGGAGATAATGCCGATGAGTTCCCATTTGACTCTTCGGAGACAACTGACAGCGATGGAGATGGGGTCGGAGATAACGCCGATGCCTTTGACAACGACCCAAATGAGACAACTGATTCTGATAGTGACGGTGTCGGGGACAATGCCGACCAATTCCCAAACAATCCGACCGAAACGACCGATTCAGACAATGACGGTGTTGGAGATAACGGCGATGCATTCCCGAATGACGCTACCGAAACGATGGATTCAGACAATGATGGAGTCGGAAACAACGCTGATGCGTTCCCATTTGATGCAACTGAAACATCTGATGCAGATCTGGATGGAGTAGGAGATAACGCTGATGCATTCCCCAACGACCCGAGTGAAACACTTGACTCAGATGGTGATCTCGTAGGCGATAACGCCGATGCATTTCCAAATGACGCTACTGAAACAACCGATAGTGATGGTGATGAAGTTGGGGACAACGCAGATGTATTCCCCAACGACCCTGCTGAAACGCTTGACTCTGACAATGATGGGGTAGGCGATAATGCAGATGCTTTCCCGAACGATGAGACTGAGACATTGGACTCCGATGGAGACGGCGTTGGAGATAATGCAGACGTATTCCCGCAAGATGGTACCGAAAATGCGGATTTCGATGAAGATGGAGTTGGAGATAATGCCGATGTGTTCCCACAAGATGCAAGTGAAACAACCGACAGTGACGGTGATGGCGTTGGAGACAATGCTGACGTGTTCCCACAAGATATGACTGAGGCGCTTGATTCTGATGAGGATGGTGTTGGAGATAATGCTGATGCATTCCCACAAGATGCGACTGAGACATTGGATTCCGATGGAGATGGCGTTGGTGATAATGCACAGTTGATTGCTGAAACGCTGGCTGCTGAGAAAGCGGCAGAGGAAGATGCGGCTCAAAAACAAATGATGACAATCATCATTGTTGTCATCTTCTTGATTGGTGGGGCAGCTGGTGCTGTTCTGTTCATGCGTAAGCGTGGCGGAGATGAGCCACAAGAAGCAAAGGATTTCTCTCATATTGAAATGACAAATCAAGTTCAACCGATTCAACAAAACTACCAACAACCTGTTGTTCAGCAACCAGTGGTTGCAGAACCAACCGTTCTACGCCAATGGACCGATGAAGCGGGTTACACTTGGAGAGCAATGGATGATGGTTCCAACTACTGGTGGACTGGAACCGAATGGAAAAAGCACTGATTAAGCGTAAACAATCGCTGGAGCAAGTGGAAGAGAGCCACCTGCTCGACCAGTCTCGTCTTCCGATGATTCACCAAGAACAACTTCGACGGAATGAAGACCTAATTCTTCAGCGATAAATGAGGAGCGATAAGACAAAGCCTCGACTTCATCGAGCGTGCTTCGAATCAAAACCCTTGAATCATCGTCCCACTTAAACACTTGAGGTAACATCTTTTTACCCCAATAGCCGATAATTTCGCCCTTTCGTTCACCTTGAGCGATATCCATTTGCGCAACATGAGATGCAAATTGCTTGGGGCTTCCGCCCTGTTCAATGAAATTGAGTGCTTCGACTGCCATTGTACGCTTCCATGTTGGAGAAACGACGATGATAGCAGATTGAGCCGGACCGTCAAGATGGCGTTCTGCAACATCTTTGATTCGGCGAGCGGAATCTAAAACGCTGCGCAAGAGAGTTTCACAATCAAGGGCTGACTGTTCATCATCAGTGATCGGTGAAAGCAAGGGCATTTCAGTGCCACAAACGAGGCCTTCCCTACCGAGTGTCTGCCACCACTCCTCTGCCATATGTGGCGTCGAGACCGATACAAGATGAGTCCATGAGTTGAGAATTTTTGAACCAAGTTCGGGGTTTTGTCCACCCCGGCGAATATACCAGTTGATATCTTTGATGAACTCATAATGAGAGATTTCGACTGCACGACGCAAATCAAAATGATCCATCGCGTGTTGAAATTCTTCACAACGTTGTTTCAAGCGACCAAGCATCCAGGTGTCCATTGAAGAGGCCCCTCCACTCCATTCAAGCAGTCGATCTGGCATGGTAGCCATCTGCATCATGACGCGATGATTCGATGCAATTGCTGAATCTGACCAATCCATCCCGGCAGTAGGATTCGCTGAAAAAAGGATGAACAAACGCACAGTATCAGCACCATATTTCTCAACCATATGTTCAGGAGATACTGTGTTGCCAAGCGATTTGCTCATCTTTGCTGAGCGTTCCGTCAATTGAGAATCACAATGAGGACAAGGAGAGCCAGCATGAGCCACTGAGAAGGTCAACTGGCAAGATTCACACCAGGGTGCGGGAGCATTTACCATTCCTTGACAAAGTAATTCATTGAACGGTTCATCGTTGGAATGTAAGCCTAAGTCACGAAGAGCCTTCGTATAGAAGCGGGCATAAATCAAATGCATTTGGGCGTGTTCAATACCACCACAGTAGAAATCGACATTCATGAAATGGTTCGTGATTTCTGGATCGAAACAAATCTCATCGTTCAATGGGTCAGTATAACGTATGAAATACCATGATGAGTCGACAAAAGTATCCATAGTGTCCGTTTCACGTAGAGCAGGCCGCCCACACTTGGGACAATCGACATTGAGGAATGTTTCCGAGGTTTCCAAAGGATTTCCTTGACCAAATTCGACATCTGTCGGTAATTCAACCGGCAAATCCTGCTCCGGAACAGGAACGACTCCACAGCCATCGCAATGGATTATTGGAATCGGTGTGCCCCAATACCGTTGACGAGAAACAAGCCATGGTCGAATTTTCCAATTGATGGTCTGTTGGCCCAATCCTTTGGATTCCAATGCTTGTGAGATGGCCTTTTTCGCATCCTCTCCATAAAGTCCGTCAAACCCATCAATTGGAGAGTTAACCATCCAACCATAATCAGTTTCTGCGGTTTCAAGAGGTGCTTGGGCATCACCATCTTCCTTCATGACTAAAACCCGTTTGATAGGTATATCGAACTTCTTAGCAAAATCAAAATCTCTCTCATCGTGTCCAGGGACTGCCATTACAGCACCAGTTCCATAGGATGCGATAACAAAATTGCCAATCCAAATAGGAATCTTTTCACCCGTTAAAGGGTGAATTGCAAATCGGCCAGATGGAACTCCTTTCTTCTTTTTCATGTTGCGAATGCGATCAAATTCAGCAAGAACTGAGACCTCATCGTAGAGCTCTTTCCACGCTGCTTCATAATCCGTACCTTTGACGAGTTCTTCAGCCATAGGATGTTCGGGTGCGAGCGTGACAAAAGTTGAGCCGAACAGCGTATCTGGGCGAGTTGTGAAGACTTCAATAACAGATTCAGAATCTGCAACTTTGAAACTAATCTGAGCACCTTCTGAACGCCCTAACCAATCTCTTTGCAACGACTTGACATTTTCGGGGAAAGCAATGGTATCAAGGCCATCGACGAGTTCTTGGGCGTATTGATTGATGTCAAGGAACCACTGGTTCATCTCTTTTTGATTAACAGGGCCATTGCAACGCCAGCATCGGCCTGCTTTTACCTGCTCGTTCGCAAGTACAGTTTCGCATTGAACACACCAATTGACTGGGGCATATTCGCGATAAGCCAGTCCCTTCTCAAAGAACTTGATGAAAAAGTATTGATTCCATTTGTAATAACGTGGATCGTGACTTTTCAATTGTCGATTCCAGTCGTAAGAAAATCCCATTCGCTTGATTTGTTTGGTGATTGAAGCCATGTTTCGTTCAGTAATCTCGTATGGATGGCCACCTTCATCCCGAGCTGCATTTTCTGCGGGCATTCCAAATGAATCAAAACCAATTGGATACAAAACATCGAATCCCATCATGCGTTTGTAGCGGGCAACTGCATCTCCGATTGAATAATTCCTTACGTGGCCCATGTGCATCTTTCCTGACGGATAAGGATACATTTCCAAACAGTAGAATTTTGGACGGTTTGAACGGATTTGGCTTTCAAATATCTTCGCATCCACCCACTTCTGTTGCCATGCAACTTCATCGACCGGAGTGTATTCTTTGGCCATATTGACACCAAATGTCTTGCGAGACAAACATCCGAATCAACCATTTGACTTGAATGCCACTCTTCATGAGGGTGAAAATTATGGGGTATTTATGGCCAAGACTGTCACCGTTCGAGT
>MDTG01398576.1_pt1 | contig 10993 bp, 8 predicted proteins | sample 811421 | NCBI WGS metagenome assembly MDTG01 (sample SAMN05326645, study PRJNA326480) | marine metagenome | isolation source: seawater | place: Pacific Ocean: South East | collected 2011 | reverse complement strand
GACTACTTTGACAGGAAGCCATTCAGCACTGACTTTACATTCACAAGATTTTTAGTACCTGCTTTAAATCAATACACAGGTCTTGCATTATTTATGGACGCTGATATGTTTGTACGTGCAGACATCGAACAAATCTTTGACCAGTATGGTAGCAGGAAAGATTATGCAGTCTCTTGTGTTAAACACAAGTATACCCCTGATGTAGGCAAGAAGATGGACGGAGTTGTCCAGACACAATATCATAGAAAGAACTGGTCTAGCTTTATGCTATTCAACTGTGACCACGAGAAAACAAAAGAGCTTACTGTTGATGATGTTAACCTGAAGTCTGGTGGTTGGTTACATAGATTGTCTTGGCTACAAGACGATGAGATAGGAGATATACACGAAGAGTGGAACTGGCTGGACGGACACAGTCCTGCAAACATAGAAGCAAAGAACGTACACTTCACCACAGGTGGTCCTTGGTTTGATAAATGGGAAGCTAAAAGAAAAATAGACGAGGAGTATTCCTTTGAATGGAAACTATTCCAAGATAAAATATATACAGAAAAATTAATGGAGTCACTTGGATGAGTAAATATACTTTTGTAACAGCTTTTAACAAAGAGCATTTTGATTTGTATGCAAAGCAAATGCTAGAGTCAGTTGTAGATAACTGGAATCCAGACGACTTTAGATTGGTTGTGTATTATGATGGCTTTGGTTCTGAGAAACCAGACGTACCAGAGGCAAGCTTTATTGAATACAGAAACCTAGACAAACTAAAAGCTAGAGAAGATTTTATAACTCGTAACAAAGATAAGAACGGGCGTTACGCAGAAGCACCTTACAACTATCGAATGGATGCTATAAGATTCTGCCACAAAGTATATGCTTATACAGACTTAGCTTACGAACTTATAGACCAAGAAAATACGGACTGGTTAGTTTGGTTAGACGCAGACACAATTACGACTACAAAGTTTACAGCAGAGGACGCTGCTAAAATATTACCAGATGATAGTGATGTAGTTCATCTTGGTCGTATTGATATTGACTACAGTGAAACAGGTTTTGTTGGCTGGAACATGGCTATGCATAACGCAGTATCTATGCTCGTAGATATTAGAGGTGCGTACGACACGAATGAGGTACTAGCCTATCGTGAATGGACAGACTCTTTTGTATTTGAACGTTTGTTAAACATATACAAAGCACATGGAACTAAAACACATAACCTATCAGAGGGTGTGCGTGGACTAGCAGTCTTTGAAAACTCTGTTCTAAAAGATTACTTCATACATAACAAAGGAAATCTAAAATACGATAAGCCTAAGTTAGACACAGTATCTAAAGATATTCAAGGACCAAAAAGATATAAACAACTAGCAGATATAGTTCGTAGTTATAGTGAAGGACTGTCCTCTTTCTCTATTGTTGAGACAGGAACTTGGAATGGTGGCAGGGCTATTGAAATGGCTCTAGCTGCTTTCGAGAATGTAGACACTGTTCATTATCGTGGCTTTGATTTGTTTGAGGATGCTACTGAAGAGACAGATAAAATTGAGTTAAACATAAAGGAACACAACACATACAATGCGGTTAGCAACAGGCTAAGACAATTCTCTCAGAAGATGAAAGAGAACGGCAAGGGATTTACATTTACCTTGTACAAAGGTGATACAAAAAGCACTATGGAATCTCATCAGTTTAATGATGTAGACCTTGCGTATATCGATGGCGGTCATTCTTATGACACAGTTTCTAGCGACTACAAATATCTTAGACAAGTACCAGTGGTTGTGTTTGATGATTACTATAGCTTTCACGACAAAGAAAAGGAAGTTCCAGAAGAACACTCAGGTATTATCAAAACATTTAAGGAAGCTGCAGAAAGAAATAAATATGTTTTACCTTCTGGTGACATGACAGCATTTGGTTCTCATGTTCATCTAGCTGTGCTTCTTAAAAAAGAAGCAAAAGAATTACCGCCAGAACTAACTAGAACTCCAATACTTGTTAAACCTAAAGACTGTGTTTCTAGCGACTACATACGTAGCAACATAAAAGAAAACATACAGCTTATCAATAACTATGATTTAGTGAAGAAGTATAAACCTACAGACGACCACGTAGCTGTTGTATCTGGAGGTGTAATAGATTTTAAAAACTTAAAACGTGTAAAGAAAAAATACAAAGCAAAAATTTGGTGTGTTAAACACGCACTACCCAAACTTATCGAACAGGATATTATTCCTGATGCTTGTGTTGTCTTAGACCCTAGACCTATTGATGGTATAAGCACACATGGTATAAAAAGAACTGAACTATTTAAAACAATACCAGAAGAAACTATATTCTATATTGCTTCAATGACAGACCCCTCTGTTACTCGTCACATTATGAGTAAGACAGATAAGATACTTGGCTTCCATGCTTTCACAAATGGTATTCGTGATGAATCAATAAAAGATAAAATAGTCATTGATAAAGAAACTGGTATAGAAAATGGAGCAGTTCTAATATCTGGCGGCACAGCAGCAGCAACAAGAACAATAGGAATGTTAGACACTTTAGGTTATCACAACATTCACTTATTTGGTTTTGATTGTAGCATACCAAATGTAACAGAGGAAGAAAGAAAACTAAAAGACGAGTCAGGTAATCCAAAGTATATTCATGTAGAAACAGGTGGTAAAAAATTCTTTACAACTGGTGAACTCTTGGCACTTGCCCAAGACTTAGAAAGAATGTGGGAAGAAAAAGACCTTCAATTAAATATTAAATACTATAGCAAAGATAGCTTAGTAGCTCAGATATGGGAACAGTCATTCTATAAAAATGAATACGCAACCTTTGTGGAGGCGCAATGCCAGAGCTAAAAGAGAAGCAAGAAAAATTTTGTCAGCATTATGTTGTTAGTCGTAATGCTACTAAATCAGCAGAGGCAGCAGGGTATAGTGAACGCTCTGCTTACAATCAAGGATACAACTTACTACAACGTGAGGATGTCAAGGAAAGAATTAAGGAGTTAGAAGGTGAATTTACTACGGACGTTGATGTCATTGAGGAACTGGAGAAACAATATGAGGCAGCCAAGTCTCAGGGACACGGGCAGACTGCGCTTAAAGCACTTGAATTATTGTCAAGAGTTAGGGGTAATAACGCCGAAGATGAAAGCTCAGATGACATTGATTCTCTTGAAGGAGAGATACGAGGAGCAATGCAGGTTATCGGAAAAGAAAAGATTTACGAACTACTTATGGAAACCTTTCCAGAAGATTTTCAAGACGAGGAAATAGAAGATGAAGATTGAAATTATACTACTAGCTGTGTGTCTTGTACCTCTATGCTGGCTGTTATATGATGTGCGCTCATTCAGAAAACAAATACAGGCGTGGATTAATGAAGATAAAGACAAATAAGACTGCATTTGTAACAGGCATCACAGGACAGGACGGAGGCTACCTAGCAGAGCTTTTGCTTGATATGGGATATGATGTACATGCATTGAGAAGACGCTCTGCTGGGGCAAATATGAGGCGTATAGAGCATATTCTAAATCATCCTAACCTTTTCCTACATTATGGTGATTTGACAGACACAGGATGTCTTATGAAACTGTTCGCAACCTATCAGTTTGATGAGGTGTACAACTTAGGCGCACAGTCACATGTCCGTGTGTCGTTTGATATACCAGAATATACAGCCGATGTTGATGGTCTTGGTACTCTTAGGCTGTTAGAATGTATGCGTACACTAGACATGTTAGAGACAACACGATTCTATCAGGCATCTACTTCTGAATTGTACGGCAAAGTACAAGAAGTTCCACAGACAGAGACAACACCTTTCTATCCTCGCTCGCCCTACGGCGTTGCTAAATTGTTCTCTTACTGGACAGTTAGGAATTATCGTGAAGCCTATGGTCTACATGGTTCTAATGGTATATTATTTAACCACGAATCACCTTGGCGTGGTGATGAGTTTGTTACACAAAAGATTGTTAAGGGCGTAGCAGATGTTATATCAGGAAAGAAAGATAAGATTAGTCTAGGTAACTTAGATGCTCAACGTGATTGGGGACACGCAAAAGATTATGTAGAGGGTATGTATAAAATGGTGCAGCATGAACACGGTGACGATTATGTATTAGCTACAGGTGAGATGCACTCTGTTCGTGAGTTAGTAGAACTATGTTTTAAAAAGATAGACTTTATAAATATACGTTGGGAAGGTGAGGGAGTTGATGAGAAAGGTTACGACCACTACGATAACCTTGTTGTAGATATTAACCCTGAGTTTTACAGACCATCAGAAGTTGACCAACTATTAGGTAATGCTTCAAAAGCAAAGAAGGTGCTTGGATGGAAACCCAAATACACCTTTGAGACTATGATTCAAGAAATGATTGATGCTGTTTAGTAAAAACTAAATCCTCCGTAAAAAGGCATACCACCAAATGAAGGTTGTGTAGGCTCTATTGGCTCTGGTTTAGTATATTCACCAGCTTGAAACTGACCACCTTGACTGTATAAAGGCATATAACTATTCATAAAGTTATAAGCCATGCCGCCTAACCCACCATAAGGATTCATAAACATACCCATAGGATTAAAACCACCCATACCAAACGGCATCATTCCCATAGGTTGTTGATAAAAGTTAGGCATTTGCTGTCCACCACCTGTATTCATCAAATCTTTCTGACCCGGATGAACAGCAGGTTGTAGCGTTCCTGTATTCATCAAATCTTTCTGACCCGGATGAACAGCAGGTTGTAGCGTTCCTGTCCCCTCCTCAAATCCTTTAGGCTTTACAGAATCATCTGCAATACCAGCTAATCCACTACCATCCGGTTTGAATTGATTTCTATATGCAACAGGGTCAAAATTTTCCACTGTACTTCTCCTACTTTCTAAATGCGCCTATTGATTTAACACCAAAGCTTGCGCCTATTGATACAAGGATTCCCCAACTTAACCACTCTGGACAATCCTCTCTTAAAAATCTAAAACCTTCTGCTATGTATGGCTGTGCTGGTGGATAGAAACATGCACATAGCATCCCGACGAAAAAAATTGTCCACAATTCGTCTTTCCACGAGTCTGCTGAAGCTGTCATAGCTTTCTCTTCCCAAGCTGATTCACTGGCTGCGTGTTTAGCTGCACCCTCTAGCTTTGCAAGCTCTAGCTTTTGTTTTGCTTGGGCTTTCTTTTGTTTGCCCTTCAGCCATGTACCAGCTAGTCCTGCGATTGGTCCTAGTAATCCTTGTAACATTATTCGTCTTCTCCTGTCTCCATCATTTGTGCAAGCTTGTAGGCTCTTCGTTTGACTTGACTTGCCCATCTTGAGTCGAGCATTTCCATCGCTGCTTTTTTGTAGTCTCCATCTTCCAAAGCTCCCCACATATTTGAAAAGGCAGATAGACGAGGTATCCCAAGATTAAAAGCCATATCAAGAAGAACCCTAATCCGTACCTCACTAAGCCCCACAACAAAAGGAAACTTTCTAACAAGCTCTCGCTCAACAATCTCAATATCGTTCTCACATAGAAAACGGGCTTCGTCTTCAGTAATACCACGGTCATCAAGATTACGCCCAATTCCAATCGTGAGATGCCCAGCCGTACATCTGTAAGGTTTAAGTTCCAACCCTTCGTGATAGATGATAAGGTCAATTAGTTTCTCCTTGTTATACTCCATTATTATTCTCCATCAAACAAACGTATTCTATCAGAATTTATTTCCATATCATCTAGTATTTTTTCAATTTTAAAAGGAATACCTTGTAAAAATATTTCTTCATCTGAAGGTCTTAATTTTACAGGTCTAAATCTATTTTGTCTACTAAACTTTAGAAGATTTTCAAATTCTTTAGGAGCATTTTTATAACCTCCTGCTTGATAACCATCTAATATTACTTGCTCTCCTCCCCCCTCAACACGATTTTTAAATATTGTTTCATAATCATCAACTACTGCTGAAAATTTTCTTTGATTTTCCAAGCCTCTTTCTATAGAATCGTTAGCTTTACTTTGAATTTCTTGAATATACTCTGGAGTATCTTGTATAACTCGTGCATTTTTCTTTAAATAATCTTGAATATTTTTATTTGAACGCTGCCAGTCTTTTAATGGCTGGTCAACATTAAATTTAACTGAACCTGAAAAATCAGCGCTGGATTGTTTTAAACCAATAAAAGCAGGAAAACTAAATTCATCTTCAGCATAAGCTATTCCATATTCTTTTACTGGTCTAATGTCTTCTCCATATTTTTCTTTTTGAGCGTAATAATCTTCTGCATTATCAACATATCTTAAAGTACCTATATTAAATATATCTCCTGCTAGTCCAAGGTATGCAGGTATTTGTTGACTAAAAGGAGCGTCATCCATTTCACTTGATTGTTTATAAAATTTTCCAAAAGCATCTGTTAACATTGAAGGAGCAATATAAGGACTTAATATTTCACTAGCTGTTGCAAACAATGCTTTATTCATTTGGTCTTCAGAATAAGTACCATCTTGTAACAAAGCATTAAACATAGCAGCAGGTCTTTTAAGATAACTTGTGGGGTCTATCCTACCAAAATTAAAATAATCTAGTACTTGTCTTTCTTGTTGACCTCCCTTTCCTGTTTTTATAGTTTCTATTCCAGATGTATATATTCTTGGAGACATATAATCAAAATCAGAAACAACAGACCTTTCAAAAGCATCCTCTTCTTCTTTAGTTATACCTGCTAATTCTCTTGAATATTGTTGCATAGCATATGGAGTAATAGCTAAAGCATTTATACCTGCTAATCTTTTAGCCCCCGCAGCCATTAAAGCTGGGTCGCCACTAGCTAAATCATTTGCTGTATACGTAAATAAATTCTTAACAATTCTTGTTGACTCTGCAGGAAAAGCAGCAAACTCTCCAAAGAAAGGACCACTACTAACTTTTTTAACTGCTTTTGGAATCATACTGTAATTAGGAAGTAAGTCTCTAGTTCTTTGAGCAGCAGCTATTTCTAAATTAGGTAAGTCTAAATCTCGGTATGTTTTAGATTTACCCATATAATTCATAGTTTTTTCAAAGTGCATCATCTTAAATAAATCATCTTGAAGTTGATAAAAATCTGTTAATTTTTTAAAACCTAACTGACTTAAACTAACTGCACCTCTAACAGGAAGTTTAATAACATCTTCTGCTGTTTGTGTCACGCTTGTTGGATTTGATAAAAGCTCATCAAATAATTTTGGATTATCGGCTATACTTTGAAGTTGTTTTTTTAATATATTACCTTTTACGCTTTGACCTAATAAACCTAGACCTTGGTATTTAGCTACAAAATCACCAAGCTCTTTATTACTCATACCCAACATTTTTGACACAAAATTATTTTGCCCAAACATTTGAGAAACACCTACTTTAGATGCTTTTCCTAATCCTTTTCCAATAGGAAGCATACCATTAGCAATCATTAAAAGAGCATTACCCATTACATTAACACCCATTGTTGCGGTAGATGCTACAGTTGCTCCAGTTGTTAATAGACCCCGTCCTTTCAGTAACGTCCTCATTAAAAACCCGTCGGGTCTTGTAACATCAAGCCCTTCTTCTATAAATTTTTTATATTCAGGAGTAGCATAAACATCTTTAAAAGGATTTTTAACTTGACCTTGAGAAACAGAACCCCGACCAAAAATTTGTCCAAGTCTTTGCTCTGCCACCTCTTCTAAACTAACCAAACCTTTAGAAACTGCTTCAGCCTCTCTACCTTTTCCTTGTATAGCTTTTTGATTTTTAAGCATTACTTTAGCTATATCTTCTAAAAAATCTGACTCAGCAAAAGCTGTTGAAATATTAGACATGGTAGTAATATAGTTTCTATATGGGTCTTTTATTTCTCCTAGTACTTCTCTTATTGATGCGGGTAATTTTTTTCTTTGCTTGCCAACGTATTGGTCAGCTATTCTTGAATCTTGTTGTAGTATTCCTTTAAATATATTAAATGTACTTTTATCTGTTCCTGACTTTTGAATTATTTTAGACAGGTCATTTAAAGCTGCTTGAGAACTTCTTCCAGAATTTTTTCCTAAAACATCTACTAAACTAGCAAAAAAACCATCGGGGTCTGATGCTCTCATTGCAGCTGCATCTCCGTTTTTAAAAGCTGAATAAAAAGATTTAAAACTATCTACTACTTTTTTTTGATATTTTCCATAATCAAAAAATTCATAATCACGAGTAACGTAGCTGTCACCTGTTTTACCAATTCTTGCTTTTAATTTACCTTTTGTAAGCCCTGTCATCTTTGATAGGTTTCTAAACTCACCGTCCATTTCTTTTACAAGAGTGGCAATATCATCAGGTAACTGCCTTAATAAATTATTGTAAGCAGAATCTTTAGGACTTGTCATCCATACATCATTAATTATACGTTTAACTTTGTTTCTTTGCTCACCTTTTTTAGTACCTTTATTAACTAAATTTTTTAAATCTCTTGCTCTACCTTCAAGCTGCATAGATAAAGCTGCACCAAAATTAGTACGCCTAGTTAATAAATCCAAAGACTGGTTATCAGTTCCAGCCCTAGAAGATAAGTTTACTCTCCAAGATGGCGGCAATATTTCTAATCTTTTAATACCTTCAGCAGCTTTTTTGATTTGACCTGTAGGAACTTGCTTTACACCTTCTTTTAAACTTTTTATAAAAGCACCACCTATTGCTGTAAAACCTAAAGCGTCTATAAAATTATTTAAATATCCTTCTGCTGCTGAGTTATTAGGATTTCTCTGTAATTCTTCAGAGGCTTTTTTTGCTTCTGGATTATCCATAACAGCATTATAAACATCACCTAAAAATTCTGGAGCAGTATCAATAAATAAACTTTCTCCATACTCTGGTGATGCATCATCCATAGCAGCCCACAAACCAGCAGCACCAATACTACCAGCAGTAAATTTACCAAGCTTACTTTTAAATAATTTTTCTATATAAGCTCTTGTTGGACCTTCAAAAGATTTTGTTTGTTTAAAAGAAGGAGCTAATTTTTTTGTAGCTTCTTTTCCCATCTTACCAACACTTGCTATACTTAAAATATCAGCAGCTATAGGCTCTACAAAACCATCACCATGATAAGGGTCAAAATATTTTTGAAATAATTTTCTATAGCCGTTAGGAATTTTATCTGCTATAGTATCAAACGCTTTTTGATTTCTTTCGTATATTTCGTCAAAACTTTTATCAGGTCTAATTCCATATTCTACAGCAGTTCCTGCAAAAGCTACAGTGTCTCCTATATTTTCTACTAACCTACCACCTAAACGAGCTATAAGCTGTGACCCCGGTATATCTGGAAGAAAACCTTTTTGTTCACCACCCCACTCTGCCATAATAATGTCACGACCTTCAGATTCAGGTACATCTCCAGTTATTTTTCTAAACTCTTTAATACTTTTACTATACTCTACAGGATTAACACCCTCACTTATTATAATATCATTATATCGTTTTTTTATTTCTTCGTCTTTTATTTTTTCCCTTTTATTTTTAGATGCATTAACCTCTTCTTTAAGTTGTTTAAGTTTATCATTTATCTTAAAAAACTTACTACTATAAGGAGAAACAGGATTTAATTTTGTATTATCATACATTATTTGTGTTATCCTCTACTGTGAAGCATTCCCATATTGATTTTGAAAATCCTCAAAGCTTAAATCTGGCTCCTTAAATACAGTTCTTTCGTCAAGGTCTGTATTTAAATTTTGTTCTTTTTCAGTTAATGCTAAACTACTAAAGTATCTTTTAAATATTTCTTGTTCTAAATTATTATATGCAGTGTTTTCTTGTGATAATGTTGGAGAGCTACGTGCTATTCTTTGAGCTAAAGCTCTAGCATCATTTACAACAGAGTTCATTGTTTTCTTTTCTTCAGAATTTAAATCTCCACCTTTTAATTGCATTGCTATTTTTTCAAAATCACCTATAGAACTACCGCTACCCACATCAAGAGTATACGTACTAGATAAATTTAAATCACCTAAGTTTTCTAACAAATCAGATATAGATGTAAGTTTAGCAAGTTCAGCCGCTTGTTCTTTTGCAGGTAAATCTCTTATTTCTTTCTGTATTCCAGATAATGTTTGAAGGGCTGGTTGTGCGCCTTCACCTACAGCAGCTAATGCTCCTCTTGAGGGGTCAGCAGCTAAAATACCAAGACCTGCTTGCGCTAAAGCAAATCCCTTATCTTGCTCTAAATCTTTCTTTCTTTGTTCTGCATCATAAAGGTCTTTTTGTAAGATAGATAAGCTTCTTTGTTGTATATCTGCAGCTAATTCAGGGTCAACTAAGCTAGATTTTTTTCCTCCTATATCAGTTAATCCAGTAATATCTTTTACACCTTCAGTTATTTGAGATTCTTGAAGACTTATTCTTTCTCTTAACGCCTTTTATCGTCCTCAGTTAGCGGAATATTCCCCGGACCTATGCCTGATGCTAAATACTCTTTAGCGATTTTTATATTTTTTTCTATGTCTAAAGGACTAATTGAACCAGCAGTTGACCTATACACAGTAGATAAACCACCCTTACCTATATTACCGCCTTCTTTAAAAAAACCAAGTCCACGACCTAGACCTGCTAAAGTAGTAGCACCTCCTACAGCTTGTTGAAATCCTGAAGGCATAGCTTGTGGTCTTGATAAATAACCTGATGGCACACCAAATGCCATGCCAGCATATCTTTCTAATTGTTGAGTTGGAAACTCTCTAGCTTCTCTAAAGTCTTGATAAGCTATATCTGCACGTTGTTGCCCAAGACCACGTTGTGCCTCACCAACACCAGATAAGTATCCAAGCTCACGATAACCTTGACCAAGAGCCTGTTGACCAAGTGAACCATATTGTCCAGACAACGCACCTAGTCCACCACCTAGTTGACCAAATTGTCCTGCAAGTGAACCATACTGCCCACCTAAACTACCAAAACCAGCACCAGCTTGACGTAGTTGTTCAGTCATG
>MDTG01264054.1_pt1 | contig 10993 bp, 8 predicted proteins | sample 811421 | NCBI WGS metagenome assembly MDTG01 (sample SAMN05326645, study PRJNA326480) | marine metagenome | isolation source: seawater | place: Pacific Ocean: South East | collected 2011 | reverse complement strand
TTGAGGAAATAGTAAGTTTAATCGTAAATTCTAATATTTCAGAGTCAGTAGAAAATAAGGTCGCAATTATACCTATCGGAGATGTCGAAATTGAAAAGATTAATTCAATAAAAAATCATATAGAAACGAATTATCCTGATAAAAGCATTATTTTTACAAAAGACTTGATCAAAGCCAAAAAGTATAAACTCCAATTCGTAATCACTCAGTTAGGACGCCTAACATACTCAGAGGCAATGTCATTCAAACAAAAGTTCATACTTCAAGGTAAAAATATTGATGCTATTTTAATAGTAAATTCAAATGAAGAATAATCAATTCATTCACTCATCAGCCATAATAGATGAGGGGGCAAAAATAGGAGAATCAACTCGTGTTTGGCATTGGTCTCATGTTTGTTCTGGTGCATCAATAGGCAGTAATTGCTCATTGGGACAAAATGTATTTATTGGTAATGACGTAATAATAGGAAATAACGTAAAAATACAGAATAATGTTTCTATCTATGATAATATTAGAATTAGTAATGATGTATTTTGTGGCCCTAGCATGGTTTTCACTAACGTTAGAAATCCTAGGTCTGCTATAAATAGAAAGAGTGAATACAAAAAGACAATAGTACTTAAAGGTGTAACATTTGGAGCGAATTCTACGATAGTTTGCGGTGTTGAAATTGGTGCGCATGCATTTGTTGGTGCAGGAGCTTTAATTAATAAAGATGTAAAAGATTTTGCTCTAATGGTTGGAGTTCCTGCTAAGCAAATAGGCTGGATGAGTAAATATGGAGAAAGAATTGAATTGCCAATTAATGGGAATGGGGAGTGGAAATGCCCTCATACAAATACCTTATACGAACTAAATAATGGGAATATGAAAATCAAAGAATTCCAATGAAAATAGAATCTTCAAATACATTAAAAAATGAATTAATTGATCGACTATATAATAAGAAAGCAATAATTTCTATTATTGGTCTTGGTTATGTAGGCCTTCCTCTCTCTCTATCCTTTATAAAAAAAGGTTATAAAGTTTTTGGTATAGATATTGATATAAATAAAATTGAATGCCTACAGAGAGGGGAAAGTTATATCAATCACATTGATAATAATCTGATAAAACAATCAATTAAGAATAATCTTCTAAACGTAACAAATAAGTTTGAAGTAACATCAAAAGTTGATGCCATAATAATTTGTGTTCCGACTCCATTAAATCAATACAGAGAACCAGATCTAAGATTTATCAAAGCAACAATGAAATCTATCTCGCCACATATCAAGTCTGGTCAGATAATTTCACTAGAAAGTACAACTTATCCTGGTACAACTGAAGAAGAGCTTAGTCCTATTATTGAAAATAAAGGGCTAGAAATAGGCAAAGATTTCTTCCTAGTTTATTCACCGGAAAGAGAAGATCCAGGTAATCCAGACTTCAATACTTCTATCATACCAAAGGTATTAGGTGGAGTAACCCCAGCATGCAATGAGGTAGGAAAGGCTTTGTATTCTCATGCTATAGATGAAATCGTCTCCGTTAGTAGTCCTAAAGTTGCCGAGATGACAAAACTACTTGAGAACATTCATCGCGCTGTAAATATTGGTTTAATGAATGAATTAAAACCTCTTGCCGAAGCAATGGGGATTGACCTATACGAGGTCATAAGAGCCGCATCCACAAAACCATTTGGATTTGTTCCATATTACCCAGGGCCAGGATTAGGTGGTCATTGCATTCCTATTGATCCATTTTATCTAACCTGGAAGGCGAGGGAATATGGAATGCATACTAGGTTTATAGAACTTGCTGGTGAAATAAATACTTCAATGCCCAGATATGTAGTTCAAAAAACAGTTGATTCTTTAAATTTATTTGGCAAAGCTTTAAAAAACAGTAAGGTACTTGTTCTTGGAATTGCTTACAAAAAAAATGTTGATGACATGAGAGAATCCCCTTCTGTTGAGATAATGAAGTTACTCTCAGATAAAGGAGCTGAGGTATATTATAGCGATCCATTCTTTGAAACTTTTCCGAAGATGAGAAGTTACCAATTTAATTTATCTAATACAAAGCTAACAAATAAATCAATAGAGATATTCGATGCAGTTATCTTATCAACTGACCATGATTCTTTTGATTATGATCTAATTAGAAAAAATAGCAAACTTTTAATCGATACAAGAGGTAGGTTTGAGGCAACAAATAATATTTTCAGAGCATAGTTAATGAAAATATTAACTATTGTTGGAGCAAGACCTCAGTTTATAAAAGCATCTACCCTGAGTAATGCAATAAGAAGTATTAGAAAAAATAATTCAATTCTAATTTCGGATTTAATTGTTCATACCGGACAACATTTTGATAAGTTTATGTCTGATACTTTCTTTAATGAATTAAACATACCAAAACCTAAATATAATCTTGGAATAGGAGGAGGGACTCACGGAGAAAATACAGGAAGAATGATTGAAGGTATTGAAAAGATATTATTCAAGGAAATGCCAAAAATAGTAATAGTTTATGGAGATACTGATTCCACATTAGCAGGTGCTATAGCTACAAGTAAATTAAAAATACCTTTAATTCATATTGAAGCTGGATTAAGATCTTTCAATAAGGATATGCCAGAAGAAATAAATCGGGTTTTAACAGACCATCTATCAACTCTCAACTTTGCACCCACTAATAAGGCAGTCGAAAACTTAATAAGAGAGGGAATTGAAAAGAATAGAATTATAAAAACAGGAGATGTTATGGTTGATGCTGCAAAGAATCTTGAGAACAATTCATATAACAAAAATAACTTTCTGGAAGGTTTAGGAGTAAAAAATAAACAATTTATACTTGCAACTATCCATAGGGCTGAAAATACAGACAACCCTGATAGATTCAGTATGATATTAAAATCTCTTTCCAATCAGAAGCTTCCCATAATCTTTCCGATTCATCCCAGAACACTATCAAAAATCAATGAATTTTCACTGCAACCACTTCTTTCAAATATGAAAATTATTGACCCTATTGGTTATTTAGATATGATAATTTTAGAGAGAAATGCTAAATTAATAATAACAGATTCAGGAGGAGTTCAAAAAGAATCATATTTACATAATACTCCCTCTGTGATTCTAAGAACAGAAACTGAATGGGAAGAATTATTGAATAGTGGATGGAGTATTTTAGGAAACCCTGAAAATCTTTTATCAATTAATAAATCGATAAATACTCAGCTATTATTTGATACTAATAGTCCTAAACCAGATTTTTATGGAGATGGAAAGTCAGCTCCAAAAATATTAAACCATCTACTCAAAAACTTTAATTAAAAATGCTATCTCCAAAAAAACAAATAAAAAATGCACCAATTCGAATTGCGCTAGTAGGATGCGGTAGAATAAGTAAAAACCACATAAGTGCTTTATTAAATCTTCAAGATAGATGTCAATTAGTCGCTTTATGCGATTCAGATGGTGAAAAGATAAATGAAATAATAAGATATTTAGAAACTTTGTATTTAGAAAAAAAATTAAAAAAAACTTCCCCTTTGATATTCAATGACTATAAAGATCTTCTATTAAAAGGGAATAAAATAATAGATTTAGTTATCTTAGCCACCCCTAGCGGTCTACATTCACAACAAACAATACTAGCAGCGCAAAAAGGAATACATATATGTACCGAAAAACCAATGGCTACTCGATGGGATGATGGAATTAAAATGATAAAAGAATGTGACTTAGCTGGAGTTCACCTATTTGTTGTTAAACAAAATCGATTCAATAAGACACTACAACTTTTAAAACGACAACTAGATGCAGGTAGATTTGGGAAATTAATAATGGTTACAGTCAATGTCTTCTGGCAAAGACCTCAACAATATTATGATCAAGACAAATGGAGAGGGACTTGGGAGTTTGATGGTGGTGCATTAATGAATCAAGCAAGTCATTATATTGATTTACTAGATTGGTTAATAGGTCCAGTTGAAACAATAAGTGCCTCAACTACAACTTTAGGAAGAAATATTGAGGTGGAAGATACGGCAGCAATTCAACTAAAATGGAGAAATGGCGCATTGGGTACAATGGCAGTAACAATGCTTACCTTCCCAAAGAACTTAGAGGGATCCATTACCATTTTAGGAGAGAACGGTACTGTAAAAATCGGAGGAAAAGCAGTCAATAAAATAGAACATTGGGAATTCGCCGATGAAGCGGAGGATGATAAAAAAATAAAAGAAATTAACTATGAACCTGCAAATATTTATGGAAATGGTCATACACCCTATTTCTCCAATATATTTGATGCGTTAGAAGGGAAAGATGAAGCTATTTGTGATGGTAGACAGGGAATAAGAAGCCTTGAACTGATAATAGGTGCATATCGATCAGCTCAAACTCGAGAGGTAATATCTCTACCATTAAATTCATAACAACTTAAATGACGATTAATAAATATAAAATCTGTTTACTTGGAAAGAAAGAATCAATCTATACAAGGATTGTTGCAAATAAATTGGCTAGCCTAGATATTGATGTAACTATATACTTAGAGGAAAGGATAAATAAACAAAAAAAAATATCAAAAAAGAATATAATTAATTTATTAAAAGATAAGATTAAATATATTAGTCAAATAAAAAAATCATACCCATACAAAAACCTACCATTAATTTCATTTACAACATGGATATGGATAATAAGATTACTTTTACATAGGAGATCAATTTGGTATAGAAAATTAATTAAAGAGTATTCTCAATATCCACATAATTTAAAAATAAGAAAGATTAGTAAATTTAATTCTGAAAAATTTGTAAAAGAATTAAATAAAAAATCTTTTGATATAGGGATCTTAGCTGGTGTAGGAATAATTAATTTAGATGTTATTAATTGCTTCTCAAAGTACTGCATAAATACACATCCAGCCAAGCTACCACAATGCAAAGGTGGAGGCGCTCTTGAACAAACACTTCTGAAAGAGCTTGATCTATGTGCCACAGTCCATATAGTAACTGAAAAAATTGATGATGGAGCAATTTTATATTCTAAAAATTTAAAATTAGAAAATTCTGATTATTTTGACTTATTATATGATAAATTAACAATTCATTGTGCGACAACACTGGTAGATTATATAGATAAACTAATTAATTCAAATATAAAGGAAGAATATAGAGAAAACATTGGAGATATAAATTACTGGAAAGATTTAACGTTTGACAAACAGAAAAAGGCCAGAAGTATTCTAAAAAAAACATTAAATCATAATAAAGGAGACACACTACAAGCTAATACTTACTTTCCATTTTTTATAAAAAAAAATATAAAACTCTTTTCGCAAAAAATACCTTTAATTAGAATGATTACTATGACTAAAGGCTCTTTTTCGGAAATAACATTAAAATCTTTGCTAATTCAAAAAATTATTGGTATAAACAAGAATGCAAACTGGCCAGTATCACTTGGTTCAACAATTACAGGTTCTAAATACATAAGGATAGGATACAATAGTTCACCAGGAATAATGCCTGGATGCTATATCTTTGCATCTAGAGAATTTCCAATAAATATAGGTTCAAATTGCTTATTTTCTTCAAACGTAATAATAGGATCATATGATCATTCAATATATGATTATAGATTTTACCAAGGTAAAGGAGAAATAAATATTAAAGATTATTGCTGGATTTCGGCCAATAGTTGCATATTGTCAGGAGTAAGCCTCGGGCCACACACAATAGTCGCAGCGGGATCAGTTGTCACTAAATCCTTTGAGGAAGGGTATGGGATCTTAGCCGGTGTACCAGCAAAATGTATAAAGAAAATAAACGCTGAGAAATGCAAAGATTTCCCAATACCTCACCCTTACAAAGGTTATTCTTATTCACCATTATAGAAAAGATATAAATAAAAATGTGCGGAATTGCTGGAATTATTACAAATAAACGAAGTAAAATGACCGTATTGAATTTGCTGCGAAATTCTATTGAAACGATGAGAAATAGAGGTCCAGACTCAAATGGCAAAGAATTAATTGAGCATGATTCATATATAATAGGATTGGCTCACACAAGATTATCAATAATCGATTTATCTTTAAATGGGGAACAACCATTTAAAAGTAGTTGTGGAGACTATAGTTTGATATTTAATGGTGAAATATATAATTATTTAGAGCTAAAAGAAGAATTATCACAAAAAGGTTATTTATTTAGAACTACAACAGATACCGAGGTTTTAATGAATCTATGGATAGAGCATGGAATTAATTCAATAGAAAAGATAGAAGGTATGTATGCTTTTTGCATATGTGATAAAAAAAATAGAAAGGTCTATTTAACTAGAGATGCAAATGGCATGAAACCACTATATATTAAAAATATGGAAGGGGAGTTAATTTTCTCATCTGACATTAGATTTCTTCTAAATTCTGAGTTTGGTAAAAATACTATTCAAGAAGATATATTAAACAATTATATTTTATTTGGAAGATATGATAACACAAATAATACATTTTTTAGAGGAATAAAATGCCAAAAGCCTGGAGAAATTAAAATATTTGAAATGGATAATCCAAATATATATTCATCAATTTATCCACTAAGTAATATTAATGATATAGAAAATAAAAATATGTTAGATCATATAATAGTTGAGAAAAAGTTAAAAAATCTTTTTTTAGAATCAATTACTAAACATCTAAGAAGTGATGCGCCAATGGCTGTTCCATTATCAGGAGGAGTTGACTCATCATCTATCTTATATTGTGTAAATAAAGTATACCCAGATAAGAAAGTTCCCGTTTTTACTTTTTGCGCCGAAGACCCCAAGTTAAATGAAGAACGTTGGGTAAATGAAATAATATCTGAAACAGAAAATCCATGGGTAAAAGTTCGTATCAATAAAAACGAGTTTGTAAATGATTTTGAGGATTTAATCAAATCTCAGGGGCAACCATTTGGTAGCCCAGGTATATATGTTTTCTATAGACTTTATCAAGAGATGTCTAAGTGTGGTATAAAAGTTAGCCTTGATGGACAGGGTGCAGATGAATTATTTGGTGGGTATTTTGGTTACCCATATGCAGCGAGTAAAGAATTTATAAATAAAAGAAAATTAATAAATCTGTGTAAATATTCATACAATTGGTCTAATTTGCCAGGAAGAGAGTTAAAGCAATCAATTAAAAATAGTATAAGGGCTTTAATTGACTTAAGTGTACCTAAATCAGTCAATAAACGGATTTTTTTTAATCAAGTATCTGCCAAACTTGAATGGACAAACCCAGATGATGTAAAAGAATACATAAATAGAGAAATAGAGCGGAGCAATAACTACACAAGATTAAATACTAAGTCCATTTATAAAAAAACACTGGCAGAGGCTCTATTCATGGATGGGTTACCCAATCTACTAAGAACTGGTGATCACTCTTCAATGAGATGGGGAATTGAAAGCAGATTACCTTTTCTATACCCAAGATTAATAGAATTCATATTGGGACTACCTTTTGAGGCAATAATAAGCCTAGATGGCCAAACAAAATCATTACTTAGAAAAAGCATGAGTGATATTGTCCCACATAAAATAATAAATAGAAAAGATAAATTAGGTGCACAACCACCAACCGAATTATGGCTTGAACATCTTATAAATGAGAACGAAAAAATAATCAATAAATATAAAAGAGATATTAAAATACTAAATACTGAACTGAGGGAAGAGCCTATCAAGAGACTATATAAAGATAAAATTGTCTCTACAGATATTATATGGCGTATATGTAACTATTGTCTTTGGAAAAAAGAGTTTAATGTTTAACTCTATAGATTATTAATGGTATGATAACAAAAATCACGAGTGACATGATTAGTGATAATAAATTAATCTATATAACAACACACCTCCCCCCCCACTTATCGGCAGCATCTATACGTGCTGAAAAAAATATAAAATATTTATCCGAACTAGGTTGGGAAATAGATGTGATTACTCCGTATATAAGTAATTGCAATTTCCTAAGCTCTAGCAAAGATATAGAAAAAGGAAATATAAGAATTCATTACCCATTTCCTTTAGACTTAAAATTAGATGGTATAAAAATTAAGTTATTTAAATTATTAAACTACATCTCAAGAAATCGCGACAAGAATCATACCAATAAGATAAATAAAAGAATCACTTCCTCAAGAGAAAGTTATAACCGAATTAGTGACTTTCTACTAATAGATAAATGGCTTTTTTGGATAATTCCATGCACAATAAAGGTTATCTCAATAATAATAAGGAAAAAACATAAAATCATTTATACATCTACCCCTAGTCCCACATGTGTAATATCTGGGTTAATTTCATCGTTAATTTTTAACAAGAGATTAGTAATAGAATATAGAGACTTGTGGACTCTGAACCCTTTCAACAGAGACTATAAAAATAATATTATTTTAATAATAAAGAATATTATTGAACGTGCTATAGAAAAAATTTCTCTAAATTATGCGTCAATGATAGTAATCATTAATAAAGGGTTTAAAGATGAAATATATCATGCCTTGAAAATAAAAGAAAGTAATAAATTCATAATAATACCTAATGGTTACGACCCTCAAGATTTCATCGATATTAAAGATATATCAAAGAATAGAAATAATTTAAAAAAAAATTTAAAGATTTCACATATTGGGAGCCTATATGAACAAAGAAATATTTTTAATTATATAAAAGCAGTTACAGAATACAAAGATCTTTGTAACATAAACACATTACTAATTGGTCATATTGATGAAAAGCATAAAAGACTTATAAAAAGTAAAAATAATAAGAGGATAAAACTAATTTCGCAGGTTAAACATAAGGAATCATTAGATTTAATGAGAGATTCTGATATACTTCTTCTAGCACCTGGTGCAGGAATAAACACATTAACCTCAAAATTATTTGAATATATGTATTCACAGAAACCAATACTTTGCATAACAAAAAGGAATACTATAACCGCTAAAATTATTACTAAATATAGGCTAGGAGCAATAGCAGATCCAGATTCTTCTCTGGGAATATATGAAGCAATAAAGGAAATAATCGCCAATCAGAAATATATAGAAGAATCTTATAAAGAAAATCAATTTAAAGAATACATTAATAGATTTAACAGAAGAAATAACATATCAATTTTATCAAAAAAACTTTCTAAATTAAATTATTAATTATGCTAACAATAAAGGTACCAATATCAAATGATAAAAATAAAATAGAATATATTTGCAACTATATATTCAAAATTAGATTAAACCTTTTGTATAAGATAGATTTTATATCCACAGATAGTATTAGCATAATAAATGATTTAGATAACTCATTAATAATAGGTTGGCAATCTTCGATATTGAATATTGAAATAGATAAATGGCATAACTTAATCAATCCAAATGACTTCTTATACAAGAAGAATAATGGATCTCATGAAAAAGTTTTTCCTATCTTTTCCTTGACTCCAGCTAAAAAGATTATTCCTCAGGACTCATTATTACTAAACTTTGATCTTTTCAGCTCAATATTTTATATTCTAACAAGAGCAGAAGAAATACATAATACAAAAAGAGATAACCATAATAGATTCCCATACAAAGAGTCTATAATATATAAGTATCAGATAATAGATAGACCTATAGTAGATGAATATATTGAGTTTATTAGTGATAAGATTATTAAAAAGGCAGGATCTAATCTGCTTAACTATTACTTAGACAAGAAAGGAAATCAAAGCTTTTTAATCTCATGTGATGTTGATTCCTATAATTATTTCTTTAATGGATTAAAATATTTCCTTAAATTAGATCTAAGAAGCTTAATCGAACAAAAAGAAAAATTTAAAAACCTATTTATAAAGAAATTAGTCCATGAAATTACAGGTTATCAAAATGATCCTCATAAGAAAGGCATAGATAAAATACTAAGTATTAATCAAATTATCAATAGTAAACCCTTATTCTTTTTTATACCAAAAGTTACCAATAAACAATTTGATAGCTTTCAAACTCTTGAAGAAGAAATAATAAAGAAAGCTTGTAAAAAAATCCAAAAAAGAGGTTGTGATATTGGTTGTCATCCAGGTTACGACTGTTATAATAATAAATCAAATATGAAAGAATCAGTTGAATATTTTTCTAAAGTTAACCATATGAAAACAGAAATCAATTCTAGAATGCATTACTTAAGATGGGATGTTCTTAAAACACCAGAAATAATAAATAATACAATAATAGATGTTGATCATTCGCAAGGTTTTGCAGAACATGCTGGCTTTAGATGTGGAACATCTAACCCATTCAAAATTTATGATATTAAAAATAATAATACAACGAATGTTATAGCCAAGCCACTTATTGCAATGGAATGTTCATTAATTTCTAATAGATATCAAGGAATAAAAAATCCAAATATGATTTTATCATATTTAAAAAAATTAATAAATTTATGTCATAAGTATGGAGGTACATTTTCATTATTATGGCATAATTCACATTTTACGAATATAAATGATGATTACATATATTATGTAATTCTAAATTCATTAATAAATGAATAAAATACTTAATGACTTTAAAAATTTGGTTTTTTCCGGTTTTGGAGTGATGCTTTTATCATTTTTATCTGGAATAATAACAGCAAGATATATGGGTGTTTCCGAAAGAGGGATTTATACTTATCAAGTGAAGTTTAGTGAGTTAATAACAACTTTTGTATGCATGGGATTACCCGCTTCTTATCAATATTTTATCAATAAAGGTAAATTAGGTTTTTTTAGATTAATAAATCATTTAAAGATACATATTATAAATAGTTTCATAATTGGAATTGTATTAGTACTTATACTCCATTTAACATTAGAGAACTATAAGATTTCAAGTGATAATCAATTTCTAATCGTGATATTTACTCTAACAATACTTGGGATATCAAACACATTACTTGAAGCATTTATATATTCAACA
>MDTG01155212.1_pt1 | contig 10993 bp, 9 predicted proteins | sample 811421 | NCBI WGS metagenome assembly MDTG01 (sample SAMN05326645, study PRJNA326480) | marine metagenome | isolation source: seawater | place: Pacific Ocean: South East | collected 2011 | reverse complement strand
GCTTTTGTCTGAACTTATGCAGGTAGTGAAAGAGTTGGCCGATACATTAGCGACTCATACGCATAGTGGCGTACTAGCTGGCCCGGCAACAACTAAAGCACCAGTTCAAGCGAGTGCCATTAATGGTCATGGATCGGATAGCTCCAACCTTAAAAGGCGACTCGATCCAATTACACAAACAAGTTAGCTCATATAAACGCCCACAATCAACGCAGCCAAACGGCTGCGTTTCTTTATGTCTTCATCAAGGTAAAACCAGAACAACACCACTACGGGGCAAACAGCGACCACAGAGCCACGCAACACAACGACCGGATGACAAAATCCGCACTCTCCTCACCCGCCTGCGCGGTTTTTCGATCAGTTTTTTTACAGTTTTTGAGTTATGAAAAATCAGGAGGGCACAAAGCCAAGCAGATGAGGAGCAAAGCCTTTTGCTATAAGGGGCTTCGGGGTGTAGCAAACACTCTCAAAATGGCTGAAATAGCCCTATATAGAATTTCAGTCATTTCAGTTTTTTTCAGAAAATTGAAAAATTAACGATCAAAAAAGATCTTGTGCATTTTTTTAAATTACTGATAAATAATGATTATTGTGGTTTTTGTCACTGTTTTGATGATCTGAAAGGAATTTTTAAAGATCTCTTTTGTGTCTTGTTAAGCTAGATATGACAAGGCTTGAAAGCGGATTTTAGTGGATTTACATTTTTCAAAACAGAACAGCCTGAAAATTAAAAATCTCGCTGTTGAATTCGAGTTTATGGAGTGACGAAAAGCGGGTTTTGTGCTGGATTCCAGAGAAGATGATGAGCGAAATGATACCAAGCGGTGATGTTGATATTTTGAAGGGGTTGGTTGCGTGAGTCTGATAGAAGGTTTTCGATAGCAGTTTCAGTGATGAGCATTAGTTTTGTTTACTGGGTTGTGTTCTAATTATCCATCTATTTTAAAAGAGACTTTTAATTTATGTATTTGAAGGAACTTGATGGTTTAAGAGGCCTTGCTGCACTAAACGTTGTAGTAGCTCACTTTCTATGTGCGTTTTTACCTTTTTTGATGAGTAACAACTACCCAACAATATTTGCTTCGCTTGATACCCCAAGTCAGCTGACTCTTGTTCTAAGTAGCCCTTTTACGACGGTGTTTTTTAATGGTCACTTTGCTGTAATGGTGTTCTTTGTTCTCTCGGGGTGTGTGCTAACACTTCCATATTTTTCTAATTCTTGTATTACTTTGAGGCGAAGGGTGTGGGGCAGGTATGTGAGGTTAGGTTTACCTGTAGCAGCTTCGATCACTATTGCGTATATATTGTTAAAAACGGGTGTTTACTACAATAAACCAGCGGCCTCTATTTCTGGCTCAACGGGGTGGCTAAGCGACTTCTACAACGATGTGTCATTTAATGATTTTCTAAGTTTAGTTTTTTACAAGGGAATTATTTTTGGGGATGGGGCTTTAAACCCACCGTTATGGACTTTAAAAGTTGAGTTTCTAGGTAGTTTGCTTCTACTGGCTTTTTATATGGTTAAGCCGAGAGGGAACGAACTAAGGGATGTTGCCCTGCTTGGGGGATTCTTGTTCTTCATTTTGGGTACTGAGAGCATCTATTATCTATGTTTATTTGGAGGAGCCTTATTGAACACTTTAGAGAGACTTAAGTTTAAGTGGTTAGTGCTGTTTTTAGGTTTGTACTTTGGGGCATATCAGTACGAATCGTTTTTATATAAATGGCTCCCAACTACTTTTAGTCTGGATAGTAAAACACTCTACAATGCTATTGGAGCGTTAATGTTAGTCGCGAGTGTAAAGCATGGGTGTTTTAAGAACTTCCTTACAGGTAAGCTCTGCCAGTTTTTAGGACAAGCTTCATTTTCAGTGTACTTAATCCACCTTTTGGTTTTATGCTCACTTATCAGTTACCTCTATGTGATGCATGTATCATCAACAATAGGTTTAATGGTTTTATTCTTATTTTACATAATTATGAGTTATGTTTTTGCTACTTTGTTTCATTTAGCTATAGATAAACAGTCTACGAAGTTGTCTAGACATCTATCAAGTAAAGTAATTTAAGATCTTTCAGTGACAGCTTTGTTGCTAGGGCGCGTTGATCTTTCGTGAGTGTTTTTTTAAACAGTATGGTAAAGAATTAGTGTGGACATTTTCGGGACAAAATAAACACTTAATTGATTTATCTATTTGTTTTTATTGGGTTAAGAGTTTAGTGCTCAATAAGACCACATCCTTAACCATCCAAATCGCTCGTAGCTGCATTTTAACAAGCCTTTCATAGTGAAGGGCTTGTTTCTTTTGTGAGGGAATGAATCTTGTTTTAGATTTATCAAAGCAGTGTAGATAAATAATGCAACTATTACAGATGCTATGAGAATTGCGGGGTTTAAAAAGGACGAATGACTTTTATAGATTCAAGTCTAACTAAGGAAAATTAGAAGTGACATCGCCCACTTCTTAATCATCAGAGGGACGTTTGGGCCTTAATGGGAACTTTTGCATTTAATTAACTCAATGCTGCTCGGTTTTTTGACTTGTGCTGTAAACTTAAAGTATTAAATCATCACTGTTTTACATCGCCGCTTGGAATTATTACAGATTGAGAATCTTACGAGGTGAAAATGAAGTTATTGTCTCCAGTGAAAGTACATCTTACACCCTTGTTGCTTTTAATTACGTTTTTGGCTTTAAGCTCGTATTCTTTCCTTATTCAAGCAACGGAAAGTGGTGATGCAATAGCAAAGTTACCAAAGGTTTCTGCCGCGGAAAAGGCTATTAATAATATAAACCAAGACATTATTGATTTGTCTGAAAGTTTAAAGTTAGCAAGTGGTGACGAGCGTGATGCGCTGCAACTACAACTTTTCCAAAAAAATGAGGAGTTGAGAAGTCGCCTTTTGACCGCAATAAATAATAAATCGATTCCCCATGAACAGCTCATCAAATTAGTACAAATTCAAGAAAAATACTCAAAGGATTCTGTTGCCTACCTTGATGATAAGATCAAAAAGTTGAACGAAGATCTTAACTCCACGAAAGGCGAGAGGAAGCTCGCATTAGTCAACGAGTACCGTGAACTTCAGCAATATTTGGATGTTAGCTACGAGTCCCGTTGGCAAAATTTAAATTGGTTGAGGGTGCTGGGTGTCCAGGACGAAGATGCGGACGTTGATCTGAAAGAGGGTGTTGATAAGCGTATGCGAATGCTATCTGCATCGATTCAGTACTTGAAGCAGCAAAGTGAGGTCATCAACTCACAAGTTTCCTCAAGCCCAGAAACAGAAAAAGCAACTTTGCAGTTAAGCCAATTAATCGTAAAACAGCGCTTAAATATTGCTACAGAAAGTTTGCGTTCGCTTATTTCAATTGGCGATGAAGTTGATATCGAGACGTCGGAGTACAAACGTCAGATTTTCGAGGTAACCGGTAGCATCACCCATGATTTACTTAATAAAAAAGTTATTCTGTCTATTTTAAGTCATTGGTCAAATTCAGCTATCGACTGGTTGGCAGACAATGCACCGCAACACATCTTTCAGCTGTTTGTGTTTGCTCTGATTCTTTTGATTGCCCGTGTTTTCGCGAGATTAACCCGCAAGGTAGTGAGTAAAACGGTTGCATCGAAGAACCTAAAAATGTCGCATTTGATGCAAGACTTCTTTATCTCAATGTCTGGCAAAGGAGTATGGGTCATTGGTATCATGGTTGGCTTATCACAAATCGGTCTTAACCTCGCTCCAATCCTTACCGGTTTCGGTATTGCTGGTGTGATCATCGGCTTTGCATTGCAAGATACGCTATCGAACTTTGCAGCGGGTATGATGCTGCTTATTTACCGTCCGTTTGATGTCGGTGATTTTGTTTATGCTGGTGGTGTTGATGGTAAAGTTAGCCACATGAGCTTGGTAAACACCACTATCCGAACGTTCGACAACCAAATCATCATCGTGCCAAACAGCAAGATCTGGGGTGATGTGATCAAGAACGTGACGCACGAACGTACTCGTCGTGTTGATATGGTATTTGGTATTGGTTACGCAGATGACCTACTAAAAGCAGAAGGAGTGTTGAACGATATTCTTACTTCACACCTATCAGTACTGCGTTCACCAGAGCCAAACATTAAGGTGCACACGTTAAATACTTCATCAGTGGACTTTATTGTTCGTCCTTGGGTGAAGACTGACGATTACTGGGATGTGTATTGGGATGTGACTAAAGAAGTGAAACTGCGTTTCGATCGTGAAGGCATTTCGATTCCATTCCCACAGCAAGATGTGCATCTGCATATGGTAGAAAAGAAAGAGTCGTAAGCTTTGTCTGTTATCTATCCAATAAATTTTACCAACAAAAAAAGGCGCTCAACATGAGCGCTTTTTTGTTGGTTCATCGATAGGGCTTCAAGATTAGATCTCGTTGAAGAAAGTGATTGTTGGTTCACAGACAAGTAAGCCATCAATCTCAGCCAGAAGCGATTGAAAATGTGCCGTGTTGCAATGTGCGTCAAACGCAGCTTGGTCTGCAAACTGCTCTTGGAACAAGAATTGGCTTGGATCGTTATTATCTTGGAACAATTGGTAGCGTAGGCAGCCGGTCTCGTTTCGAGTCGGTTCTAGCATGGCTTCGAGCGCTTGCTTAAGTTGTGTAATGGTGTCTGTTTTTGCGTGAAATGCAGCAGTTAAATGAATCATAGTTGTATTTACTTCTTTGTTGTTATGGAAGGTATCTTTATGACTGATACCGTTACTAAAGGTATCGACCTTGACGCTGCAGGAACTCAATTTTGTAGCCGTCCGGATCAGTAATGAAGAAAAATGTCGCCAAGTGTCTTTCCTGATGATAAAAGACTTTGATGCCACTGGTTTCAATATCCAGTGAGGTGAGGTGTCGGTGAGTTGCGGCAATGTCTTTTACACTGACAGCAAGATGACCATAGCCATTGCCGTGTGTGTAAGGCTCGCTTTGATCGTGATTATGGGTGAGCTCTAGCTCGAAGTCCGTTTCGGGATTGGCTAGATAAGTAAGAGAAAAGCCGTCGAATACGTATTGTTCTTTGATTTCTAGCTCAAGTGCGTCACGGTAAAACTTAAGGGAACGCTCCAGATCACTTACGCGGATCATGGTATGAATCATTTTTGTCATGAGTACTCCTTAATATTGCGCTAAGACTAAACAGTTTTAGCGCGCAATAGGTAGTACTCGGGTACGACAATAAAATCAGGGCTTAGCTGAGCTCGTTAGAGGCTTGAGAAAGGGTCGTTTGCGGTTGACGCGCGTAAGTAAGGCAAGCACAGCGTAGTAGTGATGCGAAGTTATTGACTTCACCATTGTGTTCTAACGCTTCTTGGTAAACCGCACTGATAAACTTAGGTACTGTCATCTCTTGAGCTGAAGCAATTTCTTCAAGAATTAGCCAAAAGCTCGATTCTAATTTGACACTGGTGGCATGGCCATCAATGCGGATAGATCGCGTGATAAATTGATAATTTTCCTGAGGTTGTCTAGCAAATATTTCACACATGTGATGTTGTTTGTTTTATAAATTATTTGTAAATATTGGCGTTTGAGACGCAGATCGTCAACTATTTTGCGCATAAAAAACGCCCTCAAATGAGGGCGTGAAAGAATATATGTGCTGAATATGGATTATTTGATTTGCTCGATAAGGTACTCGCCTACTTGTGAGTGATGCATGATTTTTGATACGGGTAATATCTTTTCTGCTGGTCCCCAAGCAAACACATTCACAGGTGTATGGGTGTGTGTGCCTGTGCCCCAAACGATGTTTTGACCTGTTGCTTGCTCTCGAGCAAGTAGGTTGCCGCGATCGTTGTAAGGGAAGAAGGCATCGAAATCGTTGATGGCTGGTACATTCTCCTCCGAAAGGTACTTGTGTTGCGCCAGTCGATATGGGTTTGGCTTACTTGCTAGTACCTTTTTCGCTTGTTCTGCGGTGATTGGAAATTCACTATTTTTGTTCACGATCTCAGCGAATTTCTCAGGCGTTTGCTCTGCTTTGTCGAGTTTTTGATATTCACTGATCATGCCGTAGTAGCTTTGTTTCTGATTGTATAAACCATCAAGAATATCGAAGGCACCGAAGTTAAAGTTTGGCGCATAATCACGATCGGTAAAGGCTTCTCCTGGGCGTTTTTGTGGCTTTGGTAGCTTACTTGATGAATAGCTAAAGCCGAAAGAGCCAGTTTCATGGTCTGCAGTCACGATTACGATGGTGTCTTCACGATCTTTTGCCCATTCGTATACCGTTTGAATTGCTTCATCAAACTTAAGCAGTTCGTGCAGCATAGTGCCTGCATCATTACTATGCCCAGCCCAATCTATTTGACCGCCTTCAACCATTAGGAAAAAGCCATCTTCATCTTTTGATAAGACGTTAAGCGCTTTTTGCGTCATCTCTTTTAAGCTCGGTTGTGTGCGCTCGCCACTCAGCTTTTTATTGCTATATGCGATGCCATCGTCCATGCCAGAGTACGCGAATAGACCAAGTAATTTGTCGCCTTTTGCGTTTTCGAGCATATTTCGGTTAAATGCTAACTGATAGCCGTTTTTCTGTGCTTCAGCAAGAAGGTTTCGGTCGTCTTTACGTTTTGACTTGAGGTAAACGTCACCTTGAGTCAGTTGCTCAAGTTGCTTATAAGTTTCACCTTTGTCGTTGGTCGACTTAGGAATCCAATGACGTAGCCCTCCAGAAAGCATCACATCGACACCTGTTTCCAGCATATCGCTAGCAATATAGTTTTCTAGAGAGCGGTGTGGCTGATGCGCGGCGAATGCGGCAGGTGTAGCATGAGTTAAGCGCGTATCGGAAACCAGCCCGGTTGCTTTACCCGCTTTTTTTGCTTTCTCCAGCACGGTTTCTACGTGATTACCTTGGGAATCAATACCAATAACTTCTGAACCTGTGTAGATACCTGTAGCAAGCATGGTTGCGGAACAAGCAGAGTCGACCACAATTGCATCTTCTGGGTGGGTAAGAGATGAACCAATCACGCCTTCTTGAGCCAGCTGATAAAGGGCGGTCTTTTGACCTTTATAGATTGAGTTAGGTGCTTGGTTTGCATAAGTCTCTAATAAGCCAACTTGTTGAGGTCCCATACCATCGCCAATCATTAGAATGACATTTTTGATCTCTGCTGAAAGTACATTGAATGAGATTGTTGACGTTGCCACCGCGGCAATAACAGGTTTCATAAATTGCTTCATTGTTTATCCCTTTTTATATAAGCAGGGTGATTAAAACACTCGAATATGTCAAACCTGTTTCATATTTATTTCATAAATATAAAATTGAGCAATAACTCAAATCTTTGGAATAGAAATAAAAAAAGGCTCACATTTCTGTGAGCCTTTGGATTATTTAGGAGGGCCCAAACTCGTGGGCAGCGTCATGGCTAAAGTCAAGCAAGCGGTAAGTCTGCAACCACTTGGTTGAACGCGATTCGAGCATTCTGAGCCTGCTCAGATAACTCGACCTTTTTCGCTTGTGCGGCACTAAGGTTATTCTCGGCCTGCTCAAGTGCTTGCTGCAGGTTCTCTGGTAACTCGTGAGTTTCCATTTGTGAACCTTGTTCTAGCACATAAGCGCGAATTTCTTTTTTCACTGTTGCTAGTTCTGTATAAGCAACACGCTCAAGTTCTGCGGCTTCTTGCGCAGCGTCTCTCTCTCTCAAACTGAGCCAGTGCAATACCTTCAGCTGACCATGGGTCCATGTCCGGCAGCTCTTCGATATTGATGGTTGGTTCGATATACGCATCTTGGTGACGTAAATCGAGGCTAGTTGCTCGCACTGCTGAAATCATCAACATCGCAGAGATAGCCAGTAGCGGTAGGCCACCAACAATCGCTGCAGTTTGTAACGTACTCAAGCCACCCAGGAACATCAGAATCGTTGGTAAGAACGACAGTGTGAATGCCCAGAACATACGGTTCCAACGCATTGGTTCTTCTGTCACGTTGTTCTGAACAACAGAAGCCAGGATGTATGAGATAGAGTCAAAGGTAGTCGCAGTGAAAATGATACACAGTAGTGTAAACACTGCGATAACGATTGTGCTCATCGGTAACTGTTCTAGCATCGAGAAGATCGCTTTGGTTGCGCCTTCATCGTTAAGCACAGCTACAACATCTAGCTCGCCAGAAAGCTGCAGAGATAGACCGTAGTTACCCAATATCATGAAGAATAGGAAACAGCCCAGAGAACCAAAGAAGATAGAACCTGACACCATTTGTTTGATGGTTCTGCCGCGAGAGATACGCGCTACAAATAGACCCATGCTCGGTGCAAATACTAGCCACCACGCCCAGTAGAAAATCGTCCAGTCTTGTGGGAAGTGCGTGTTTTCAAATGTGCCGTAGCCACCAAATGGTTCAGCCCATGTCGCCATTACGAAGAAGTTAGACAGCAGACGACCAATCGAGTCTAAGCCTGTTTCCAGCATGAAGATCGTCGGGCCGACAATCAGTACGAATGCCAATAGACCCATTGCACCCCAGAAGTTGATGTTACTTAGGATCTTAATGCCTTTTTCTAAACCCGCGTAAGACGAGTAAGCAAAAATAGCAGTACACACTAAAAGAACAGTCACTTGTGTCAGGTTGTTTTTCGGCAAGCCAAACAGGTGATTCAAGCCTTCAGTGATTAGAGGAGCTGCTAAACCTAAGGTTGTTGCTGCGCCGCCTAATAGGCCGAAAATGAATAGGATATCAACGATCTTTCCTGGTACGCCTTTACTACGGTGTTCACCAAGAACAGGCATTAATGCACTTGAGATCTTTAGAACAGGTTGTTTACGTACGTAGAAGAAGTAAGCGATAGGAATTGCCGGGATCAGGTAGATAGACCATGCAATAGGTCCCCAGTGGAACAGACCGTAAGTTGCAGCCCAGCGCACTGCTTCTTCACTGCCAGGTTCTAATTGGAAAGGAGGGGATTGGTAGTAGTAAGCCCACTCAATACAGCCCCAGTACAAGATACTTGCACCGATACCACCGCAAAACAGCATTGCAGCCCATGAAGCGGTTTTAAAGTCAGGTTCTTCATCAGCTTCGCCAAGTTTAATTTGTCCCATATCACTGAACACCACGTACACCATAAATGTACAAGCCGCGAGGCCGAGCGCAAGGTATAGAAAACCAAGTTGGTCGGTCATGAATGTTTTCGCAATCGCAATCCAATCTGCACCTTGAGCTGGGAACAGAATGAGCGGGAAAACTATCGTAAGGAGTAGTGCAATCGCACCAAAGAAGGTTGGTTTATCGATAAGCTCAAAAGTGTTTTTCACGAGTATTATTCCATTTAAATGAGAGCGGAATTATGGAATGAACTCGTTTTTCTGACCTAATCGGGTCTATTGTCGTGACGACAAATCGCTTTTATTTTGAATAAAATACGATCAAAGAACTAAGCTGATAAGGCTATATTAGAGCAAGAAGAATGCCGCCGACCGTTGCCGCTGCGGACAAGTATTGCCCCGCTGAATAAGAACCGTCATCTTCTTCTTCGATCTTGTCTGGGTGATCCATACCTAGAGCGCCGTGAGCAAATGATTCAACTTTATCGGTAACGGTCGCGTTTTCTGCTTCAACTTTCTTCGCTTCTTTCTCGATTTCTTTTAGAGCAGATAAGAGCGCTTTGCCCTCTTCAGAAAGCTTAACCGTGTTTTGCTCAACCTTTAGCGGCGCAGGCTTTTCAGCTTCGCTAGCTGAACTCTTAGCGTTCATCTGCGAAGGTGAATACAGCTGAGTGTTACTCGTTCCTACTGGCGTCATATAGATCTCCTTACCTATCCTTAAACATAGTATCGGCAGAGGTGTGAAAAACTTGTGCAATTAATCATCGATAGTGATGTTTTTTTATTCGCACATTACATTTTCTTCTGCTTGAACAAAATTGCTTGGTAAATAAGCAATTCCTATGCCGATACCTATGTTTAACCTAAGAAGCTAAGCGAGCTTAGTCACATTGTAGGTCTGAGCTGCGTTTAGATAGGTGTTTGTATGCCTTCATACGGTTCTTTTTCTGAACAAAACGCACGGGTGGAGACAATACTTTTAGTTGGTAATCACTTGAATCCGAAGACAAGGCTTCGACCGGTGTGATGATGGCAACTTTCAGGTCAGGATTGCGACGCGAGATAGAAGCGGCTGTGCCTAAACCACCTTCAGTATGGAATTTACCAGCGACATGAATCACCTGTTTACTAGGGTTCGTTGCTAGGTAATCGACAATCGATTCCGCCATGGTTTCATCCCAAGTAACTTGAGCGGCAAACTGCTTTTCAGTTTGTTCAGGTGTGCCGTGGTGCGTCGATGCCATGAACTTGTCTTTGTATGGGCTATCGCCAGTATTTACTTCATCGGCCACCCAGTCACGTTGCTTTGAAGAAAGTTGGTCTAGGTACGGTAACCCTTTACGGCCAATACATTGAACAGAGGGTTTGGGCGCATTTGCCGCGATAACATCTAAGTCATTCGCTTTTGCGAACTCTACTAGTGCGCGGTAATCGCTTTCGTAATTTGGCCAAGCGGCAGCCTTGGAAATAAGGACCTGTTCACCAATTTCACCATTTAGGTATTGGTTAAGCGTATCTTGGTGCTCGCGGGTAAATTGCTCCATTGATAGGGCAATGTTTGAGTCTGCATTTTGACGCGCTTTTAAGAAGTCAGTCTGAAAGCGGTGGATGGCGGAGTGAGTGTGCCATTCGCCAATAAGAATGACGTCAGCGTCTAGCAACTCTTGAGGTAAAGCATTAAGTGAGAGTGCTTCGCCTTGTGGTGAGGCAAACTGGTAATCGTAGTAGGTGGAAACGGTTTCCGGTTGAACTACTTTTTGAGAACTGTTTTCTGAGGGTTGATTAGCACAAGCTGTGAGAAGAGTGGCTAATCCGATAAGAATAATACGTTGCATGAAATGCCTCCTTGAAGAACACGCATACTAAAGGAGGCAAGATGAGATTTCAAT
>MDTG01409494.1_pt1 | contig 10994 bp, 10 predicted proteins | sample 811421 | NCBI WGS metagenome assembly MDTG01 (sample SAMN05326645, study PRJNA326480) | marine metagenome | isolation source: seawater | place: Pacific Ocean: South East | collected 2011 | reverse complement strand
GGGGTCAATCGGCCTTTAACAACTTCCGCGTTGTCCCACCCGGCACTGGCATCTGCCACCAGGTTAATCTCGAATACCTATCCCAAACAGTTTGGACCGACCAAGACCAAAACGGTCAAGAGGTTGCCTATCCTGATACTTTGGTCGGCACCGACAGCCACACCACTATGGTCAATGGCGCTGCGGTTCTCGGTTGGGGTGTGGGCGGAATTGAGGCTGAAGCGGCCATGCTGGGCCAGCCGATCTCCATGCTAATCCCAGAAGTTGTCGGCTTTGAGCTGACTGGGGCGATGATGGAAGGCACGACCGGCACGGATTTGGTCCTCAAAGTGGTGGAAATGCTGCGCGCACGCGGTGTTGTGGGTAAATTCGTGGAATTTTATGGCGCAGGCCTCGACAATTTGCCCCTCGCAGATCGTGCAACCATCGCCAATATGGCCCCGGAATACGGCGCCACCTGCGGCTTTTTCCCAATTGACGACGAAACCATCCGCTATCTGCATGCCACAGGCCGCGATGAAGATCGTGTTGCCTTGGTGGAGGCCTATGCGAAAGAAAATGGCTTCTGGCGCGATGAAAATTATGCGCCGATCTATACCGACACATTGCACCTGGATATGGGCACGATCGTACCTGCGATATCCGGCCCCAAACGTCCTCAGGACTTTGTCGCACTGACCGAGGGTCAAAATGCCTTCCGCCGCGAAATGGAAGAGACTTTCAAACGCCCCATGGGCAAGGAAATTCCAGTCTCCGGCAAAGATTACACCATGGAATCAGGCAAAGTTGTGATCGCGTCGATCACCTCCTGCACCAATACGTCTAATCCCTATGTGATGATTGGCGCGGGTTTGGTTGCACGCAAGGCGGCAGCTTTGGGGATGGACAGTAAACCTTGGGTGAAAACCTCCCTCGCCCCGGGCTCGCAAGTGGTATCGGCCTATCTAGAAGCGGCAGATCTGCAAAAAGATCTGGATGCGATTGGCTTTAACCTTGTTGGCTATGGCTGCACCACCTGCATCGGCAATTCCGGCCCGCTACACGCCGAAATTTCCGCGGCCATCGCAGAGGGAGATCTCGTTGCAACTTCCGTGCTCTCGGGCAACAGGAACTTTGAAGGGCGCATCTCACCTGACGTGCGCGCCAACTATCTGGCCTCGCCGCCCCTGGTGGTGGCCTATGCTCTGGCTGGTACATTAGATATTAACTTGGCCACCGATGTGATTGGCCAAGACCGCGACGGCAATGATGTCTACCTCAAAGATATCTGGCCCACCACGCAAGAGGTTGCCGAAATGGTGGAGGCGACCGTAACGCGCGAGGCCTTCCTGTCCAAATACGCCGATGTGTTCAAGGGTGATGAGAAATGGCAGGCGGTGGATGTGACCAACCAAAAGACCTATGATTGGCCAGCCTCCTCTACATATGTACAAAACCCGCCCTATTTCCAGGGCATTACTATGGAAACCCACAAGATCACCAATCTTGAAAATGCCAAGGTTATGGCGATTTTGGGCGATATGATCACAACAGACCATATCTCACCGGCCGGCTCCTTCAAAGACACCACCCCTGCTGGTAAATATCTCACCGAGCGCCAGGTTAGCCCGCGGGATTTCAACTCCTATGGCTCGCGCCGCGGCAATCACGAGGTCATGATGCGTGGTACCTTCGCCAATATCCGTATCAAGAATGAAATGCTGGACGGGGTAGAAGGTGGCTATACACTGGGTCCAGACGGCAACCAAACGTCAATTTATGATGCCGCGATGGCCTACCAAGAACAAGGCACCCCATTGGTGATATTTGGTGGCGAACAATATGGCGCCGGCTCCAGCCGGGATTGGGCGGCCAAAGGCACTGCGCTTTTGGGGGTTAAAGCTGTGATTGCGGAAAGCTTTGAGCGCATTCATCGCTCAAACCTGGTTGGCATGGGCGTTATTCCTTTTGAGTTCACGGGCGGGGATACCCGTAAGAGCCTTGGGCTCAATGGCGATGAAAGCGTCTCAATCCGCGACCTCGAAGGGGTCAAGCCTCTGCAAAACGTGCCCGCAGAAATTACCATGGGTGACGGCTCTGTAAAATCCATCACCCTAAAGTGCCGGATTGATACGGAAGTTGAGATTGATTACATCGAAAATGGCGGTGTGCTGCACTATGTGCTGCGCAACCTGGCCCAGGCTGCATAAGCCAGCGTTCCTAAAAGAAAAAGGCCTCGGAACCCCGGGGCCTTTTTTTGCGCTCAAGAGCCAGATGCATCAAAACAAGCTATTTTTATTAGAACGCCAACCCAGCCTCCGCCAGTGCAGGCAAGACCCGCGTTTGCAAATTGCGTTCCGTCAGCGGGCCGGTCACACGCAGAATAACAGTCCCATCGGGGCCCAAAACAAAGGTCTCAGGAAGACCATAAACACCCCAATCCAGCGCCATTTTCGCCTGTGGATCGGCACCAGCCAACGCGAAAGGATTGCCCAGCTCCGCTAAAAATGCCCGCGCTTTAGCAGGATCGTCTTTATAATTGACCCCATATACAGGAATGCCGCGATCTGCAAAATCCATCAAGGTGGGATGTTCGGCCCGGCATGGAGCGCACCAGCTGGCCCAAAAATTAACCAATTTCACCCCGCCGGTGGTCAAATCCGCCTGTGCGAAGGGCACATGCCCCTCGAGGGGATCCAGCTGAACCTTCGGGGCCTTCTGGCCGGCGATTGCGCTTGGCAGACCCTCTGGATCCTCCCGCTGCATCCCCAAAAAGGCCAGGCCGGCAAAAACAGCAAAGACCACCACCGGCAAAGCGAAAAGAAATTTACGCATCTTGAGCCGCCTCCAACTCTGCCAATACGCGCCTCACAGCCCGGTTGCGCTTGACATAGAGCCCCGCAATCACCCCGAGGGCCATCAGGCTCAGGACATAGGAACTATTGACTTCCAAAGCATATTTTCCCAGATCTGGCATCATTCAATCCGCTCCCTTGCTTGCAAGACCTTCAACCGTCGCGCGCGCACCTCCGTGCGTGTGCCGATCAGCAGCAAAGTCAAAAATAACAGGCCAAACCCGGCCATGGATAGGAGCAGCGGTTGGAAAAAGGCATCGGAAATATTCTCCTGTTTCGCCCCATCAGCCATCGTCACCGTGGTGCCCTGGTGCAGCCCTTGGTTCCAAAACAATACAGCATAGCGGCTCAACATAGCAAAAACTGCTCCAACAATTGCCAAAACCGAGGTCAAATCTGCCGCCGTGTCCTCATCCTCAATCGCCGCCCAAAGGGCAATATAGCCGACATAGAACAAAAATAGGATCAAAAAACTGGTCAGCCGCGGATCCCAAACCCAGTAGGTGCCCCACATCGGCTGTCCCCAAATGGCGCCGGTGGCCAGGGCGATCAGCGTCATCACCATGCCCACGGGAGCGGCCGCCTTGGCCGCAAGCACAGAGACATGCTGGCGGCGGATCAACCAGACAAGCGCCCCCACAAACATCAGCAAGTACCCATTAATCGCCATCAAAGCTGCTGGCACATGCAGATAGATGATCTTCACCGTCGAACCCTGGCGCATATCATCAGAGGTAAAAAAATATCCCCAAATCAATCCAGAACACAGCGATGCTAAGGCCGCGGCCGCGATCCAAGGCAAAAGCTTGCTCGACCATCCCATAAAGATTTTTGGATTGGCAAGACGCCAAAATCTATCCGAGAGTGTCGGTGCAATTGGTGTGCTATTCATAGATTCAATCCCATTACTCCTACGCGTCCCTCATCTTAGATTGATCCGCAAAGCGGCGCCGGATGCAAAGGGCAATATCGCCGCAGCCCCCAGAGAAATAGCCGATAAAATAACCAAAGCCACATCATATTCCAACGCTTGCCCCGCCAATCGCACCGCCTGCGCACCAAAAATCAGACTTGGCACATAAAGCGGTAAAACCAAAAGCGAGAGCAACAGCCCGCCACGTTTGACACCGAGGGTCAGGCTTGCACCGAAAGCACCAATCAGGCTCAAAGCCGGAGTGCCTAGCAAGAGCGACAGACATAGGATCTTACCAGTTTCATAGTCGAGATTCAACAAGACGCCCAAAACCGGTGCGGCAAGCGACAAGGGCAGGCCTGTGGTCAACCAATGCGCGGAGGCCTTGGCCATATAGACAGACTCCAGAGGCAAAGGCGATGTCGCAAGGAGATCTAGCGTGCCATCCTCAAAATCGAGCCCAAAAATGCGGTCTAATGAAAGCAAACAGGCCAAGAGCGCTCCGAGCCACAAAACGCCCGGCGCAATCACCGCCAGCGCGGACGGATCTGGCCCGAGCGCGAAAGGAATCAAGGTCACAACGATCAAAAAGAAGATCAACGCCAGACCAAATCCACCCCCAGACCGCACGGATAGGCCAATATCGCGCAAAAACAGTTGGATCATTCCAAAGCCTCCTCAAAGGCTGAGCTGCCCGCCGGCCCACGCGCTTTGAAGCGGGTCAAATCCAACAGCTGCGCTGAGGCCAGTTCGAGGTCAATATGGGTGGTGATAACGGCTGCACCACCATTTTGCACATGCTGGTTGAGCGCCGCACGAAACAGCGCCACATTATGCGCATCCAGAGACACCGTTGGCTCATCCATGACCCAAAGCCCGCAGCCGCTAACCTGCATGCGCGCCAACCCAAGGCGGCGTTTTTGTCCTGCTGACAGATTGGCGGCGGCACGATCAGCCAATTTGTGCAAGTCATAGGCATCCAGCGCCACATTCGGGCTTGGTCCGCGATAGATTGACGCCCAAAACGCAAGATTTTCCAGCACGGTCATTTGACCCTTTAGACCATCAGCATGGCCCGAATAGGCCACGGACTCTGGCGCGATAATCTGTCCCTCAACCGGGTCTTGAAGCCCGGCAATGCACCGCAATAGGGTGGTTTTCCCAAGCCCATTGGCCCCCCGCAGCACCAAAATTTGTCCTGCATCGACAGAAAAATCGACGCCGCAAAGCACTGTCACCCCCCCCCGCGCCACGCTTAGGTTTGAGACTTGCAGCATCGCTTAGACCGGGATCAGAGCCAAGCCAATCCGGCGGCCCTCAGACAGTAAAATATTATAGGTACGGCAGGCGGTGGGTGAATTCATGATCTCTACTCCGAGTCCAGCCGCCTCAAGTGCGGCCCGAAAATTCGGAGGGATATGGGCAATCTGCGCACCAGTTCCCACGAAAACAACATCCAAATCCTTGGCCACTTCGACAAAGGGGCTCGGATCGTCAAACCCGGCCCAAGGGCCGCATGACTGGGGCAGAATTGCCAATTTTCCTTCAAAAACCTCGCCGGCAACACGAAAGAAATTTGGGCCATAGCCATCCACAGGCCGGCCAGTCTCAAAGGTGATCTCAGAGAGCTGCATTACGCATCAATATTGGCAAATTGATTGCCATCTGTGTTGCTGGGCTTGGACCAATCGCGTTTGACGCCCAGGCGCAGCAGCGTGGAGCTCGCGACAAAGACCGAAGAATAAGTCCCAACAATCACGCCCCAGATCATAGCAAAAACAAATCCTCGGATCACATCTCCGCCCAGTATGAAAAGGGATATAAGCGCCAATAGCGTCGTCACCGAGGTCATCACCGTCCGACTAAGGGTCTCATTGATCGACAGGTTGAGCACGTCGCTCAAATCTTTCTTCTTATAGCGGCGCAGGTTTTCCCGCACCCGGTCAAACACCACCACCGTATCATTCAACGAATAGCCAACGATGGTCAGCAAGGCCGCGATGATCGCCAGATCAAACTTGATTTGTAGGGCTGAGAATATTCCAATGGTCAAAATCACGTCATGCACCAAAGCCCCTACGGCGCCGAGCGCGAATTGCCATTCGAATCGCAACCAAATGTAAATCAACACAACGGCAATGGCGATAATGATCGCAAGAACAGCAGATTTTATCAGCTCGCCGGAGACCTTCGGCCCCACCGACTCCACGGAAGGAAAGCGAATATCTGGGGCAATATTGCGCAGGGCGGTTTCGAGTTGCACCACCAGGTCTGACGCCACAGCCTCCTGCCCGTCTTGCGCCTGGATGCGAATTTGCACCACGTTCTGATCTGCACGGAAGCTCGGATCAAACACCTCTGCAATCGACACATCGCCAAGGGCCAGGGGCTCAATTGCTTGGCGGTATGCGGCGACATTGATCGGCGTGCTGCTCTCGGCACGGATGGTGGTTCCACCCTTAAAATCAATACCAAAATTCAACCCTTGGACCACCGTTGAGGCAATGGACAGCACCACAAGCACGGCCGACAGACCCAACCAAAATTTCCACTTGTCGAAAAAATCGAACGCTGTTTGCTGTTTGACCAATCTTAACCGCATCACCTAAACCTCCAGTGTTTTTGGCTTGCGCCGTTCAAACCAGATCACAACCATGGCCCTGGTCACAAAGATCGCTGTGAAAACAGAGGTGATGATCCCCAGACCCAGGGTGACCGCAAACCCTTTCACCGGGCCGGCTCCCATTATGAACAGGATGGCGGCGGTCAAAAATGTCGTGATATTGGCATCAACAATGGCCGAGAGCGCTTTTTCATAGCCAAGCTCAATGGCCCGCGCCGGACCTTTGGCGGTTTTCAATTCTTCGCGAATACGTTCAAACACCAACACATTGGCATCCACCGCCATCCCGATGGTCAATACAATCCCGGCAATCCCCGGCAGGGTCAGCGTCGCGCCGATCATCGACAACAGGCCAAACATCAATCCCACGTTTATCAACAAGGCAATATTGGCGAAAATCCCGAAGGTGCCATAGGAGAGGAACATAAAGATCAACACCGCGGCGAACCCAACAAGGCAAGCGATTTTTCCGGCGTCAATACTGTCTTGTCCCAATTCCGGCCCGACAGTGCGCTCTTCGAGAAATTCCAAGCTCGCAGGCAATGATCCAGCACGCAGCAATGTCGCGAGGCGGGTGCTTTCTGCTACATCAAAATTACCCGTAATGATACCCGAGCCACCTGTAATCGGCACTTCAATCACTGGCGCCGAGATTACCTCATCATCAAGCACAATCGCAAATGGGTCGCCCACATGATCGGTTGTATATTGTCCAAATTTTCGCGCCCCTGAGGTGTTGAAACGAAAGTTCACCGCCGGGCGACCATTTTGATCAAACGACGGCTGCGCATCTGTCAGCTCTTCTCCCGTAACCACTGGCGTCCGTTCTAGGATATAATATAAATCTGGCCTGTCAGCCGCGGGCAATAGCTCATTGCCAACGCCTGCCGCGCCATTTGGATTATTAGACCGTCCCACAACAGTTTGAAACGTCAAAAGCGCAGGAACACCAATCAAGTCCTTCAGCTCTTGCGCAGAGCCGAGGCCCGGTACCTGGATCAAGATCCGGTCATTGCCTTGTCGCTGGATGGTCGGCTCGCGCGTGCCCGCCTCATCCACCCGGCGGCGAATAATCTCTAAAGATTGCGCCATAGTCCGATCATCCGTGGCCAATTGCTCGGCCTCTGACAGGGTGACGATCAAATTATTTTCACGCGAGGTCACGACAATATCGTCTGTCATCCCACCGGTGAGCGAGGCGACAGGGCGCGCCAGGGTTTGCACCACTTCTATCGCACGATCCATTTGCGCAAGATTGCCAATCCGCACCACAAGCTCACCAGCGCCGCCCTCTTGCTGGCGGATCGCGCCAATGGTGGCACGCTCTTTGCGCAAGGCATTGCGCACCTCTGGCCAAAAGCCTTCAAGACGGGTGGTGTAGACTTCCTCGAGTTTCACCTCGCCAAGCAAATGCGCACCACCACGCAAATCTAGTCCAAGATTGACCAAGCCAGACGGCAGAAAAGATGGCCAGCCTGTCGCCTCCTGCCCCGCCTCTTGTGCATCATTGTAGGACTCAACTTGGCCGTAGAAGCCATTGGGCAGCGCAAAAAGAAGCCCTAGCGCGCAGGTGGCCCAAATCACGACCCGCTTCCAACCTTCGATATGCAACATCACTTAGCTCCCGGCCTCAGGCCTGTCTTAACACGCTGAAGGGTTTATGAGCTGGCAGGCTTGGACTTGCTGCGCACATCGGCGATTGTGGCTTGTACCACATTCACGCGGATGTCTTTGGCCAGCTCGACTTCAATTTCATTGCTGTCCGCTTTGACTTTGGTCACTTTGCCGATCAAGCCACCGGCCGTGACAACCTCATCGCCTTTGGCCAGGTTGTTCACCATATTTTGATGTTCTTTCATCTTTTTCTGTTGTGGGCGGAAAACCAACAAATAGAAAATACCGATGATGAGCATCGGAAACATGAATGTGCTTAAAGTGTCCATAATGACCCCATAAATTTCGTCACACGGCACCGCGCCGCAAGTTCTGGCAGAACCTATGGTTTAGGGGGCCACTTTGCAAGGGACTGCGGGCCTCCGACTTGGAAGTTTGCCGTTTTTTTGTTGGAGCTGCCTCAAGAGCTGTTGCCGCGTCATTCCAACCGGCAAGCGCCTGTTAAAATTGCCCGTGACCCGCCGCTCTGCTTTCGGCATAAACAGGCCAGTGATTCTTGATCTAGGAGATAAGAGATGCATGACATCCGTGCGATCCGCGAAAACCCCGCAGCCTTTGACGCCGCCCTTGCGCGCCGTGGCAAAGCGCCGGTCTCGTCTCAGATCTTAGCTCTGGATTCAGAGCGCCGGGCCTGCATCCAAGAAGCAGAGGCGGCTCAAGCTGAAATTAACAGCGCCAGCAAACAGGTTGGCGCAGCTAAGGCCAAAGGTGATGACGCCGAATTTGAGCGCCTGCGGGGCTTGGTCAGCGAAAAGAAGGCGCAGGTGATCCATCTGTCCGAACAAGCCAAGGTCAAAGATGAGGCTTTGACGGATATGTTGATGGGCATTGACAACCTGCCCTATGACGACACGCCCGATGGGGCCGATGAAGCCGATAACGTCGAAATTCACCGCTGGGGCACGCCGGCGACCTTTGATTTTGCGCCGAAAGAACACTTTGAGCTGCCAGCCACGCAAGATGGTTTAGATTTTGAAACCGCCGGGAAAATATCCGGCAGTCGCTTTGTCATCCTATCGGGTGCAATCGCCCGTATGCATCGGGCTTTAGCGCAATTTATGCTCGACACCCATGTTCAAGAAAATGGGTTGACCGAAACCAACACACCCGTTTTGGTGCGCGATGAAGCCATGCGCGGCACGGGACAATTGCCGAAATTTGCCGAAGACAGTTACCAAACCACCAATGGCTGGTGGCTGATTCCAACCTCTGAGGTGACCTTGACCAATATCGTCTCCGGTCTCACCTTGGACGAAACGCAGCTGCCACGCCGCTACACGGCCCATTCGCTGTGTTTCCGTTCGGAAGCAGGCAGCGCGGGGCGCGACACCGCTGGGATGCTGCGCCAGCATCAGTTCGAAAAAGTGGAGATGGTCTCTGTCACCCATCCCGATCACTCGCGCGCAGAGCTGGACCGCATGACAAAATGCGCCGAAGGAATTTTGGAGCGCTTGGAGCTGCCCTATCGCACCGTGGCATTATGCGTGGGAGATATGGGTTTTGGTGCCCGTCGCACCCATGATATCGAAGTCTGGCTGCCTGGGCAAAATGCGTATCGCGAAATCAGCTCTTGCTCTGTTTGCGGCGATTTTCAGGCCCGCCGTATGAATGCGCGGTTCCGCCCCGCAGGCGGCGGAAAGCCAGAGTTTGTTCATACTTTGAACGGCTCAGGCCTTGCGGTGGGACGGTGTTTGATCGCTGTGCTCGAAAATGGCCAGCAAGCTGATGGCTCTGTCGAGATTCCAAAAGCCTTACGCCCCTACATGGGCAACACCACCAAGATCACAGCAGATGGCAGCCTCGCTTAATGCGAATCTCGCCCTTCAAGCTGGCCCCTAATATTTGACAAAAAGCCCTATCAATAGGGCTTTTTGTCCAAATGCTTTCGCAGGCGCGACGGGGTGGATTTCTTCTTATTCTTATAGGGGTTTTGATCCCCCTGCCCACGCATCCACAAGCGGATTGGAGTGCCGGGCATATCGAAATCTTCACGCAGCCCGTTCACGAGATAGCGTATATAGCTTTCTGCGATTTTGTCAGGATAGGAGCACATCACCACAAAGCCCGGCGGCCGAGTCTTTGCTTGCGTCATATACCGCAACTTGATCCGTCGCCCTCCAGGTGCAGGGGGCGGGTGTGCCTCAACCATGCCGGCCAGCCAACGGTTGAGGTGGCTTGTGGCAATACGGCGGTTCCACACCTCATGCGCCCGCATCACGGCCTGTTGCAACCGGTCAAGCCCTTTGCCCGTTTTCGCAGAGACCGTCACCAAAGGCGCGCCCCTCAATTGCGGCAATAGCCGCTCGAAAGATTCGCGCAATGTGCGAAGTTTCGCCTGTTTTTCAGGTTCAAGATCCCATTTATTGACGGCCAAAACCACCGCACGCCCCTCACGCTCAGCCAAATCTGAAATCCGCAGATCTTGCTGCTCAAAAGGGATATCCGCATCAAGTAAAACCACCACAACCTCGGCAAATTTTACCGCGCGCAGCCCGTCGCTGACCGACAGTTTTTCCAATTTGGCCTGCACTTTGGCTTTTTTGCGCATCCCGGCGGTGTCAAAAATCCGCGTCGGCACGCCGCCCCAATCTAAAATCAAAGAAATCGCATCCCGCGTGATCCCCGCCTCAGGCCCGGTCAGTAGGCGATCTTCGCCAATAATCTTATTGATAAGTGTAGATTTTCCGGCATTCGGTCTACCGATGACCGCAACTTGCAGAGGTTTTTGCAAGGTCGGCAGGCGATATTTTTCCTGCTCATCACCCTCGGGCAAATCAATATCAAACTCCGGGGCCTCTTCCTTGGCTTTCTCTTCAGCCGCATCAATCAGCGGAGCCAGCATCATCGCCAGCTCCCCCATACCCTCGCCATGTTCGGCAGATAGCCGTAAAGGCTCGCCCAGTCCCAAAGAGTAGGCCTCAATGACGCCGCCATCCGCGGCGCGGCCCTC
>MDTG01245500.1_pt1 | contig 10994 bp, 4 predicted proteins | sample 811421 | NCBI WGS metagenome assembly MDTG01 (sample SAMN05326645, study PRJNA326480) | marine metagenome | isolation source: seawater | place: Pacific Ocean: South East | collected 2011 | reverse complement strand
TCAGAGATTTCATTTTCTGCATCATTGCCAGGAATGTAAGGCAGGCATCTTAATTCTTTCTCAGTGAAGGTAACATTTTTAACCTCCTTTTTATTAAGAAGTATTGTCTTCGGACAGTTGATATAATTGCATTTTGCTTTTTCATGATAAACTAGGCAATTTGCTTCACCACCATATAGGTATTCATCTAGCTGTGACTTCTCAAAGAAATTACAATTAACATCAATGCCATCATTCATTTTTTCTTTTAGCACCTTTTCGAGAGTATTTTTTAAGGATTGAGGGCTGTTTAAAGGGGCATCTGGTTTGTAAGTCGTGCAAATTTTGTTAAAATTTTGCTCGTAACATATTTTCAAATCGTCTGCATCGGCAGGATCAAAGTAGCAAATTTTAAGAGGCCAGCTTTTAGAGTCAAACGAATAACTTATATTTGAATATACTTTAGAGGGAAGTTCTTTGCATGATAAATTCTTGTATTTTTTATGAAGGTTTTTTAAATTAGAGGCAACTCTTTGAGCATTAATAGTAAGGTGATTATTTACTTTAGAAGGACAATCTAAGAAGTTTGTTTCGAGAGTGCTTAACATAAGGTTTTTTGATAATTTTGAACAATCGCTGACAGGGAACAAGGCATTCCGTTGTGATCTAACTGCTTCAATACAAGAGCTCGGCATTTCATTCGCAATTGTGGCGCATTTTTGAATATCCTCTACATTTGTAGAGTTGGACTTTGTTATTGTTGAGCAAACTTTTTGAACTTTTCCTATTGGGAATTCTCCGTTTTGTGCCCTCGTCCATATATCCTCTCGTAGGTGGGGAGCACAAAAATTCTCTGGTTTATCTAAATTGTGACAAATTTGAATCATTAGAGAAGCATCAATGTCTCCAATTTTATTTCGGATATAAACACCACGCCTAATAATTGAGTTTAATTTATTTTTCTCAACATTATTTAGGTTCATACCTTCTATATCAATTCTGGTTATTGCCATATTTGCATCTGATATTTCTTTAGCGATCCCACAAAATGACGGCGCCATTGGGTCTTCTGTGACTTTTGTTATGAGCTGTTTGCAATCACTATTTGAATTAGGCTTCTTTAATTCATAACTAGAAGTAGTAATCTGTAGGTTTTCATCATTAAAGCTCTCACTATTTAATTTAATATTAGAGCATAAATTATTTCTTTCTAGATAAGCTATAAGTTGCTCAAGTTTAAAAAAACCATACACTTTTCGTTGATCATTAATTTCTTGCGAAAACTTAACGTCAAAAATTACACGATCTGTTGCATCGATCAGCTTATTTTTAGCAAGGTCTGTGAAGCGACAAATGTCGTCAGGTTTATAAAGTTTTAAATATTTTTGATTTGAATTTAAAAATACCCAAGATAGATATTCAGGGTTCAACTTTATTTGATTGATTTGCAAATTTTCATTTGAAACTAAAGGTAACTTAGATGAAGCATTATAGATAATTTTATAATTCTTTGAGAGCACTTTTTCATTCTCTTTGAGCTCAAAAAAAATACCCCTTTGCCCGTAAACGGCATCGGAAAATAAAATAAAAATGACTATTAATATTGGAAATCTTTTCACTTTATTAAAGAGTATCAAGTCTTCTATTTAGAGTACAGACTTTGCCAAAATTGATGAAACGTCGTTGATTTCAATATTTTCAGTGTTCTCAACTTGTGATTTGGATGAGTTGAAATTGATCATGCAAAATGAACAGGCAGTGGCGAGCTTTTCCTTATTCGCCTCGCCTATTTGTTTTAGGCGTTTAGTTGCTAGATCTCCTCCTTCGGGAAGTTCGTACCACATGTTGCCCCCTCCCATACCGCAGCATAATGCTTGGTCTTTATTCTTTTTCATCTCGTTAATTTCAAGACCTGGTATTGATTTGAGAATTTCTCTTGGGGCATTGTATTCTCCGTGATGTCGCCCAAGATAACATGGGTCATGGAAGGTTGTGCTTTCATCTAGCTTCTTTTCGGGTGTTAGTTTTCCACTTTTAATGAGCTCAGCCAATAGTTCGGTATGATGAAGAGTTTCAAAATCACCGTCTTCAAATTTTGCGTATTCCTTACCGATTGTATGAAGGCAGTGAGGACAATGAGTGACGACTTTATCAAAAGTGTATTGGTTCATGTTTGCAATATTTTCAATAGCAATTTCAAAAAAGGAGTACTCGTCTCCGAACCTCCTTATTGGGTCGCCATTGCATTTCTCTGTCTTCCCCATAACGGCGAAGTCAACGCCGGCTTTTTTTAATAGTTTTACCGTATCTTGAACAACTTTTTGGTTACTGGCGTCATAAGATCCTGCACATCCAACATAATATAGATAATCAACTTTTTTACCTGGCTCAATAACTGGTACTTCAAGTCCATCTGCCCATTTAAAGCGATCATCATGAGAGATTCCCCAAGGGTTGTAATTGTTTCTAATTTTGTTAACGGCATCTCCGGCCGCAGGAGGGATATCTCCTAGGGTAAGCGTCTTGTAACGCTTTGCCTCAAGAATAATATCAAGGTGATTAATATGCGATGGACACTCCTCAACGCAAGCACCACAAGTCGTGCAAGCGTCAAGTTCATTTGCCTGATATATTGGTGATTCATCCCAAAGGTTATCGATGTTCTCTCCCATCTCACCAAGGGCAAGGTCCCTTGCCTTAGTAACAATTGTTTTTGGATTGAGAATTTTGTCCGCACCGTTTGCGGGACATGCCTCCGTGCAGCGTCCGCATTCAACGCAAGTGAGAAGATCTAGCCTATTAAGCATCGACATTTGTGATATTGTTGCAAGTCCAAAGCTTTCCGCTTCCTCGTCCTCGAAATCCATGGGCTTGAGCACGGGGGCTTTGTGGTCAGGTTTGACTAAAGCAGCAAATGGTATGGCCAAAAAGTGAAGAAATTTTGAGTAAGGAATTATTGCAACAAAAGCCATTGTATTGATCATATGAAACATCCACATCGAGCGATAGGATATCGCCCAAGTTTGATCCGACAAATTAAATGACTGAAATATCGTCGCTAAAAAATACCCAATAGGCGCCCACGTTTTTTCGCCAATTGGCATGCCGGTTCCGAGAATCCTCACTCCCTCTATCAAATAGCCTAAGACGACCAGGGATACCAAAAAACCATACATGACTTTTTCGCGATTTGGATTTGTCGCGCTAAGTTTCTTGAGTTTGTCTATATAGCGACGTTTATAAGCAAGCGAAATTCCAATAAGTATAGCGATACCTGCCATATCAGCTAGAAAGCTCACAACTATATATAAAGTGCCTTTAAAGACCTTGAATGGCGTGTCGTAATGAATCGCCACAAGGTCAGTCGCAATCCACAAAATCAAAAATCCATAGTATATCAGCAGATGAAATATAGCATTTCCTCTTTTGTGAACCTTTCCGGCAAAAAAGATGGTTCTGAAAAAACCTTTCCAATTCAATTCCCAAATGGAACTTACTAGTCCTTCTGGGCCAACGATCTGTGAAATTTTTTTGTCTCCAACAACAAACTTTAATCGCTGAAAGACCCCTCGAAGGAAAATGATGAGAGATACGAGTAATAACGAGTACATAGCCACTTTAAATGAGCGGGGAATATTCCACATAATTTCACGAGTTGCTATCGAGGAGCCGATATCCATCCTAAAGTCCTTGAAATTGTGAGTATTTAATATTTTATATAATACCCTAAAATTCATCTAAATTGAATTTAAATTGAACGTTGTTAATCTGTTGGTTAACTACGATAATGGTGACTCAAAATCAAGTTTATACGGAGAAACCTTGAAATTTAATATAGCAATGATACTACTTATATTGTCTATTTTTAGTGGTTTAGCCTGTTCCACAGGAACCTACATTAATATTAAACCAAAAAAATTATCGCAAAGACCAAAAAATATCATATTTGCCCAAATAGACGGACTAGGAATAACTCATATGGGGGCATTGCGATTTGCAATTCAAAATAATCAGGAAGTGGATTATTTAGGGAGTTTCACTTGTTCAGGTATTACTTGGCATCAAAACTTTACAAAAATGAGACCAACCTCCTTTAATGCTATGAACGCACAAATTATCGGCTCAAAGAGTATTAGTGGGACATGTGAAGATTTTGGATTAATGCCCTTTTGGCAACGATTTGTTAGTAAGAATAAAAAAGTAGTTCTACTTGAAATTGGTGCAAGTTCAAACAATACACTTGCTGGGAAAAAATCATGCCAAGGAGATAGTTTTATGTCGGGTGTAACGCATTTAAGGATGCGACCGAAAATTAGTAAAGGAGAGAAAACTTTTAATTATCGTGAACAGTTTCCAGTGTTGCCTGGTATTTTTTATGATGAAAATTGCAGCGGTTCAAAAAATAGCTATGCATGTAGATCTAATTCATTTGAAAATATAAGATTTGTTGGTGAAAACCTATTCAAAAAAAACAAAAACACCATTTTTGTTATTAGAGACTTTAATTACAAAAAATTAATTGAAGCTAAAAAATTTCGAGAAGCTTTCAAGTATCTCCATAATCTTTTAAGAGCAATATTAATTTTGGATTCAAAACCGCAATCACCGGCGAATCTTTTAACCTTGATTGGTGGGGTGAACTCAAAAGAAATAGAGTTTCCTAATACTCAAAAAGGTTGGAATAGGCTGATGAGGACAAACCAAGGGAAAATATTCCAATATGATGGTTTACAAAGCCTCGTTCTATCAAAAGGAGCATCAGGAGAGAATTACTGTGGATCATTTTTTGATTCCGAGATGGTGAGCAGAATATTTTTTCATATGGAGCGAGAGTATGACTTGAGTGAAATTATCCAAGGACTGATAGAGTGGTAATTATTCAAGAAATTGAAACAAATGACCAAATTCAAACCATTCTTAAGTCTAAATATGATAATCCTATCATTTTAACTCCTGGACCTAAGGATGCAGACAGTCTTAGATCAATAAATAGAGGTTTATTTTTTGAGAAGAATATCGATGCTATTACAATGGCAAACTTCACAAAAATGGCCATCGACCATCTCTGTAAGAGAGATAAATTTCCTAAAAAATTCCAAAAAAACTTGTTCAAGAAATACCAAATATACCAAAATTTGATTGGTGTTTGGGAAAAGGTATTTCCAGATGATAATGGAGAGCTTTTTTTTCAATCTTACACAATTTTAACGGATCTAAGAGGGAGCAGCTTAGATTTAGATTTGGTTAAAGAGGCATTGGATTTATTAAATCCAGATCTTAAAAAAGCGGTGAGCTTTATATGGTCTTTTATAGATGAACAAGGGATTGTAGATGAACACAGGGCTTATCAAATTATTTCCGAACTTTCTTCAGAATTTGCTTTGAAAAATGATGGAATAATAGTCATTGGATTTACTCACCTAAGCGCGGTGCAAGTGGATATGATAAATGAACTTGGCAAGTGTTTGGATGTAATGGTCGTAATACCTGCCGGAGTAATGAAAAATCTTTCAAGGTTTGATTGGCCTGTTTGGCTTGACGCTTATCAGGGTGATGGATACAAGGAGCAAAAAGACAACTTTGATCACCGTGCTATAAAGTTTTCACAAGGTCGACTTAGTGATAGTATTCTTGCCAACAAAAAAAAAGATTCTAAAGATGCCTTTGTCTTTCTAAAAGATCAGTTGCAAGAGTCGGATATATTTGAAATACCTTTTAGCGATTTTGATTATCGAGTCGATCATGACCTGTTTACTAACACAATCAATAGCTTGTGCGATGAAATCACTCATATAGGCAGAAAGGACCTCAGTTTTTTAAAGAAATATTTAAAAAATATTGCAATTGATTGTCTAAAGATTCAATCGAAAGATCCTAGGGTTTTTATAAAATTAAAAACTATCCATCTAATTATTAGGACAGTTGAGCAAATTAGCGAGGAGTACGTAGGAAATGAATTTAAAATAACGCCTTTTAATATAAAAGTGATTAAGGCGATATGTGTATTGAATGCACCAAGAAGCTCGACAGTGCATTTTACCAATGTCGGCAAATGCAATCAAGTATTTTGCCTTAGTGAAACAAAATTTCAAAATCTTGATAATGTTTCATTAGTCATAAAAAGCGAGAATCTTCCTTTAAAGTTAAAGCACTTTACAGGAAATAGAGAAATTTTATCGTTTTTGGCAACCATTGGTCCTTTAAAAAGTGAAAGTCTAAAAAATAAGATAGATCTTTCGTGGTTTTACTTATCTATAGCTAATGCCCGAAGAATTTCCTATCTTTATGAGGATGGAGCAGATGAAATTGACCCAGAATTATTTAAAATATTAAAAGTAAGGTCTCCTGCGAAACTCATGAAAAACAAAAAGATAGTTAAAAATGAAAAAAGACAAAAAGTCTATCAACAGGTTGAGCCTAAGTACTCGGCAACTAAGTTGCAAACATATGTGGACTGTCCGAAAAAGTTTGAGGAGATATATTACTTAAAAAATAAAAACTATCCCAAACTTTCAGGCGATATACTTGTCAATGAAATGGGAATTTTAGAGCACGAGGCAATTCAGTATTTAACTGAAAGAAATAAGATGTTCATTGATAGGGTTGAACTAGAAAGTATTTGCAAAGAATTATTGAATAGATTCATTATTAAAAGAGAATTAAATATTTCAAAAATTAGACATGAAATATGTTTGAACGAGATCACAACAAATGTTGGAAATGGGCTTGTTTTTTTGAGTGACTTGAAAAAGCGATACAACAATGCTGTGTTTGAGTTCGAGGTCGATATTTCATCTGAGAATCTAGTTCTAGGGAGGATTGATCTTTTAGTATCATTAGATAATCAACTCTATATATATGATTTTAAGAGATCAAGAGGGGGAATTCCGTCTTTTGCAGAGATCACCAGTAACCAGGCAGTTCAGTTACCCTTCTACTCTCATTCAATTATTAAAGTAGAAAAATATGCCGATAAAGAATGTTTTGGAATGGGATACATATCGTTGCGCGATTTGGAGGAATCAATTTTTATCAATCGCGAGAATGCAGCTATTGATTCTGTGAATTATGGAAAAATTAAATCCCTTAGCGAAGAGGATTTTATCGATAATGAGAGGCAGTTCAACTCTAAGCTCACGGACATAATATTTGAAATAAATAGATCAGTGGAAAGTAAATACTTTTCTCCTAGGCCAAGAAATAACTACTCCTGCTTATATTGCCCAGCGAATTTGTTTTGTGATTACGAGGATGAATCATGAAGAGCGCCAATCCAGAGCAAGAATTGGCAATAAATTGCCATGGAGGTGTACTGTCCGCGGGTGCAGGCTCTGGAAAAACATTTGTCATCATTGAGCACACACTACAAAAGGTAATTAAAATTGCTATTGAGGAATATTCAAAGAGTTCAATTTCGTGGAAAGAAAGTTTTATTGTTAGAGTCTCTAGAATGGCATTGCTCACCTTCACAAGAAAAGCCTCCGCTGAGATGCAAGATAGATTAATATCTAGGACTAAAAATATTGAATTGCCAAGCTTTCTCCACTCGGCCGTATTAGAGGAGGCGATCTCATGTATGTTTGTTGGCACAATTCACTCTTTTTTATTAAAGGTTATTAAAGACGGCTTGGTTTCTGGAGTAAACAATATAGAAATTACTTCTCAGAAAATTTTTGAAAAAAATTTAAGCACGGCTGTAGAAAAATCTTTAATTAAAATAAAAGATGAGATCGATGAAAAAACCTATTCTAGGTTATTAAGTAATTTAGATCAGATAAAAAGCAGTTTCTATAAAATTTTTAATGACGCAGAATTAAGGATATTTTGGGAAGACTTCTACTTCGATAAGGTAGAGATGAGCTTTTGGAAAAGATTTTACGAACTTAATGATATATCGAGTATTTTCACAACCGAAATCGATTTGTCTGAATATGATAAAGATTCATCTAAGTCATGGTATCGAGCAGTGCAGAGCTTTTCAAAGATTAAAGTGGTTGAGGAAAATACGAATTTCCAAGATCATTATGATGACTTAGATGAATTCTTCAATAGTTTCAAAAGAATTATACCACCTCGCAAGTCTGAATATCATCAAGTCATAATTTTACTCAATAAAATTAAAAAACTTAGATCATCATTTAATAAGATTCGTGGGGACTTATCATCTTTTATTGATAATCCAGGCGCGATGGAACATTTTTATTTTTCTCTGAAGAAAATTTTCGATCTTCTAAACGAGACAATTAATTATCAAAATGACATTACGTTTTCAACTCTTGAATATATCATTTTTCGCAGTGACTTTGAAAAGCCTATTCTAGATTATTTGTTAGTTGATGAATTTCAAGATACCTCATGGGTGCAACATAAAATTATCAGCAAGTTAGTGCAAGGTGAATGGAATAATATCTTTTTTGTTGGTGACCAAAAACAGGCGATCTACAGATTTAGAGGTGGGGAAGTAGGAGTTTTCCAGCGTGCGATAAAAGATTCTTCGAATCTTTTGAAGCTTAGAAGCAATTATCGATCTCATTCAAATATAGTAAAATTTAATAACGATTTTTTTTCGAAGATATTTAACACTTCAGATGGATTTGTGCAATCTGATAAATCGCAAAAAATATTTGAAGGGCAGGTAGCAAAAAAAAATGATGATTTTATCGATCCAGGTCGAGTACGAGGAATTCGATATGTCATTAAGAATTTAAATGGACGGATAGGCTCTAGTGAAATTGAAAAAATCGAAGCGGAGATTATTTATTATAAAATTAATAAATTACTAAAAAAAGGAAGCCATGAGGTTGCTATCCTCTATCCTAGGTTATCACCATCGTATTACTTGATTAAGAAACTCTTAAACAATGATTTTGGATTTTCTTCTCAAATCAAGGTGCCGATGTTTGAGCACCCAATTATATGTCTTTTAAAAATTATTTTAGAGAATGCGCTTGACTTCTACCCCTCCGAAGAAATTTCTCAACGTAATATTAATGAGGTCTTACGTCTTATAAAATCCAAGACCAATTACAAGATTTCTAAAGATAGAATAAATAATAATCTCGACTATTTCGGTCCTGTGTTCGCCTTAATGAAGGAGTTGGACGAATTGGATATAACAATGTCAGATCGAAAATATGGGATAGATTTTATTAAGGAAATTTGTGATAAATCTGATTGTGAATTAGAAAAAGTATGGAAGACATTGATAGAACATATCAAGGACCTCAATTCAATAGAATTTAAAAATAGTGGAGAAAAGGAAATCAATATTAAAATTATGTCTGTGCATTCCTCTAAAGGATTAGAGTTTGAGAATGTAATACTAGGAGGAATTCACTCCAACGGACGTAGAATAGATGACAAATCGTTGATTAAAAAATGGCCGGGCAGTTTCAAGTGGATGCCTGAAAAATCCAGTGGGAAGCTTGTAAAATCCTTAAACTTTATTTTGGAGGATCTCGAAGATAAAAAATTAGAGTTTGACGAGCAAATTCGCCTACTCTACGTGGCAAACACAAGGGCAAAAAAATCTTTATATTTCCCTTTTATCTTAGATTCAAATAAAAATAGTACCCTCGGGCAAAATAAAAACTCTTGGATTAATGCTTTCGATACTTTTTCGAATCATATCGAATTTGAAAACATTGATATACCATTACACTCGAATAGCTTTGATAAAAGAGTCAGAAAGCTTCCCTTGTTTCACATTGATGACATGGGCATTAATAATAAGTTCGCAGAAGCCTCATTTTTTAATATAACCGCCGATCAATCGGTTACAGGCTTGTCAGAGCTTTATGTTTGTCCGCGTAAGTACTACTTTACCAATATCTGCAAATATGACGAATCATTAGTAGATTTCATAAATGAAATATATGACAATGACCTACCCTCATCTTACAAAAAGTTTTTATCTCCAAAATCGTCTAATGGAGTAAAGTCTACTAAAGAGAGAGGACTATTTGTTCACCAATATATTGAAAATTACATAAAAAATGGAAAGAATAGACAAGACATTGAAGTATCTGAATCAAGTGCGATTAATTTTTGTTTAAATAACATTGATAAGATATCTTCTAGTTTTGAAATTTTTTCTGAATACCCCATTAAGTTTAAGCTTAATGGACAATATGTGAACGGCGTATGTGATTTAATTCTTGTAAGTAACAATCGAGACAGCGCTGAGATCTGGGATTTTAAAACTGGATCTTTAGACTTGGTTAATTCAATTAAATATTCTAATCAGTTAAAACTTTATGGCATAGGAGTTTTCGATCTATTTCCAAAAATGTCTGACATCATTCTTAAGATTTTTAGTTTAGATGAGCAGAAGGTTACTTCTATACCTTTTACTAGAGTTGATGCGCAAAAGTTATCGCTAGAAATAGCAGATTTGGCCAGTCGACCGTGGGTTAAAGTTGAAGGAAATTGTCAGTCTTGTGAATTTAACAAAATTTGTCAGGTTAAATTGATCAATTGTTAAGTTTTATCAATATGTTAAAATACTAGAGATAATAGAAGACAGGATGTACATCATCATTTTATTGCAGGATGCGATTATGAGATTATTGGTAAAGTTTTATTTCACTCTAATATTAACCATAAGTTCAGTAAATTCATTTTCAGGTGAAAATAGTCACTATGATTTTTCATGGCTTGATCCTGATAAAGAAATATTTGTTTTGCAAAACAGGACATATAAAAAGGATGGAAACTTCTACCTTAACTTTGGAGGGGGATTTACAGCATCGGGTGCCTTCGTTGACTCATTAAATATTCAAGGTCGATTTGGATTTTTCTTTACAGAGGAAATGGGAATTGAATTACTTTATTCTAACAATAGTGGTAAAGAAAATGATACAGCCACTGCAGTGAGAGGAAACCCAGGAGAGACTGGTGGCTCAGCTCCATTTAGAAGAATTGTTGATAATTATTATGGGGCATATTTTTTATGGTCACCATTTTACGCCAAAGTAAACACATTCAATAAAATAATATATTTAGATTGGATATTA
>MDTG01171438.1_pt1 | contig 10994 bp, 7 predicted proteins | sample 811421 | NCBI WGS metagenome assembly MDTG01 (sample SAMN05326645, study PRJNA326480) | marine metagenome | isolation source: seawater | place: Pacific Ocean: South East | collected 2011 | reverse complement strand
GTCCCAGGTGGGACCGTCGTCTCAACAAGAAGAAGAACGTCATCTCGGCAATTCCTGCCGATAGATTGAATGGCTACTTTAAACGCGTTTAAATTAACATCAAAGTCCTTTAACCCGCCTTTTTCATGAGATTCTTTTTGAACATCTAAGTTAATATCTACGATGATTACATCAGCATATTGGTAAGCTAGTGGGTCATAGGTCGCTAAAAAATTTCCTTTCGCTTTCGCGTTATCGAAAAACTCAGCTATTTTAGGATCATCCGCAATTAGAGGAAAAAATCCATCATTGATGGACTTTATTTTCCAAAAAGTATTCTCATTCGCAAGATCAACCCCAATAACAGCATATTCCTCTGTTAACGCGTTAGCACATACCAAGGACATTACAGCTCCTACGAAACCCAGCCCCTGTACTACCACAACTTTTCTACCATTATTTTTTTGGAGAAATTCGTTTATTTTAAACGTGTCATCTAGGTCGACAGGAAGTTTATGGCTTTCTTGCGTCATTGGATTAGTTGATGTGGTCATTTTAAAACTCACTTAATAAACTGAATTACATAGATATTTTATAGTTAATTTTTCGTATTTCGAGATCATTTTCAATTTTCTATAGTATCAATGTATAGGTCATTGACGATTTTGTGATTAAACTCTTTTTCAATCTTTTTCCTACCTTTGATTCCCATCATTTTGCGTTCTTGAAATGATAGGTTAATTATGACTTCCATCTTGTCTGAAAGATCAAGGTAGTCTTTTGACTCACATAGAAGGCCGCTAATTCGATTTTCTACTACTTCACGGCAGCCAGGCACATCAGAAGCAATAATAGGTCTTCCTATGGATGCCGCCTCCAACAAAACTCTTGAGGTTCCCTCGCGATAAGATGGAAGAACAACGCAGGAAGCTGCTTCAATATAGGCCCTAACATCACTCGTTTCTCCTAAATATTCGACAGATCCTTCATCTATCCAAGCAGCCATTATTTCATCTGAAATAGCCGCCCTGTTCTCAACGCCGAGAGCACCCAATAATTGAAACTTAGTGTTTGGATATTTAGCCGTAATAATTTTGGCTGCCTCAACATATTCACCAACCCCTTTATCCCATAACATCCGTGCTATTAGAATGAATTTTATTCCATTATCTTGCGGAAGAGGCCTATACGGAAATTGATGGGTATCAAGACCCGAACCGGGAGTCAATCTGCACACTGTTGGTGCCACAAGCTTCTGCTCAATAAAAAGGTTTCTATCATCACCATTTTGAAAAAAAACGATTGAAACTGATGATAGAGCTACTCGATATAGCTTTTTGACAACCTCAGTAACCCAACTTTCAGCAATAAATGCTCTGCCTAAACCAGTAATCATGGCTATTGATCGAACCTTTGTAAATTTTGCTGCAATCGACCCATAGATTACGGGTTTTATAGTGAAAGATAAAAGCACAGCTGGCCTAAACTTTAGTAAATATATAACTAGGTGCAAAACAGTGAAGATATCTAAAAAAGGATTAATTCCTTTCCTAGAGATAAATAAAGGTTTTATCTCATCAACTTCCTTTTGAATCTCGGCCTCATAACCGTCAAACTGAGTTACAACTACAATTTTGTAACCTTCTTTCTTGAACCTTCGAATGAGGCCCATTCTGAAGTTAAAAATAGTCCAAGCGTAATTTGAAGAAATCAATAAAGTTTTAGCATTTTTGTTTTTATTCGCTCCCAAATTAAATATCCAAATTTTTATTTAAATGAGTTTTAAAAAATGATGAGCAACGCATCTTAACGACTGGCATTTAAAGAATTTACATACCACGCTACAGCACACTCAAGACCCTGCGCTACACTATGTGAAGGCTGATACCCCAGCATATTCATTGCTTTGGAAATATCAGCCTGAGAATGCCTAACATCACCAATTCTAAAACCTTGATAGATCGGCTTGGTAGCAATATTAAAACCCTGCTGTGACAATACTTTTTTAATAAGAAGCGACAGATCCGTAAGCGACGTTCTATCACCCACGGCAACATTAAAGATATTATTTTTACATTCTTCTGGGGAATTAGCGGCTAATAAATTCATCTGCACCGCATTATTAACAAAACAAAAATCACGGCTAGTACATCCATCCCCATTTATTCGAACGTCTTCAGCTTCTAGAAATGCTTGGATCCACTTTGGAATTACGGCTGCATATGCCCCATTGGGGTCCTGCCTCGGCCCGAAGACATTAAAATACCTTAATCCATTTGTTTTAAATCCATAAGTACGCGCATAAACATTAGCATAAACTTCGTTGACGAACTTGGTAACCGCATAAGGAGATAATGGATTTCCAATATTATCTTCACGCTTTGGTAGATCAGGATGATCTCCATAGGTAGAACTACTCGCGGCATAAGTGAAGCTTTCGACGTTTTCCAATCTAGAAGCTTCTAACATATTCAAAAAGCCAGTAATGTTAGCAGCATTTGTATCTAATGGCTTTTCAATGGATCGAGGCACTGATCCAAGAGCAGCCTGATGTAAGACAAAATCTACTCCATGGACAACCGTCTGACAATCTGAAAAATTACCAATATCCCCTTCGAAAAAAGTGAACCTATCCCACTGTCTATCGGAAACATTTCCCTTAACTTCCTCTAAGTTGTATTTATGGCCGGTGGAAAAATTGTCAATTCCCACAACCTCTTGGTCTAAGCTTAAAAGCTCTTCCAAAATGTTAGATCCGATAAACCCTGCCACACCGGTAATTAACCATTTCTTAGGATTGCTCTTAAGACCAGCTTTTAATTTATCGTATTTCAATAAATGCACCATTAAAGTCGAATCACTGACTGATTTTTTTCAAACAAATATTTTAAATCATAAACTAGATGTTTGGGTTTTAAGAAACGGCTAACACCGCCATAACCCATATTTTTAAAAGAAGTATGCCCAACGGCAACAACCGCAGCATCATAATATGCGAGTTTAGGATTCTTACTAATTTGAACATCATAAAGAGCTTTAGCCTCGTCCTCTTTCACCCAAGGATCATAAATATCAACATCAATGGAATACTCTCTGAGCTCTTTAAATACATCAAAAACCTTTGTATTACGAATATCCGGACAATTTTCTTTAAAACTAAAACCCATAATTAGGACTTTAGCTTGATTCATATTAATTAGCTCCTTGCACATATGCTTTATCAGATTCTGGGCGATATAGGCACCCATGCCGTCGTTAATTTTCCGCCCAGCAAGAATCATTTTAGGGTCATACCCTTCTAAATGAGCTTTATAAGTCAGATAATAGGGATCTACTCCAATGCAATGCCCCCCTACCAATCCTGGTCGGAATGAAAGGAAATTCCATTTCGATCCCGCTGCCTTTAAGACATCTTCTGTGTCTATTTTTAAGGTATTAAAAATTACTGCCAGCTCGTTTATCAGCGCAATATTTATATCCCTTTGAGTATTCTCAATAACCTTAGCCGCTTCAGCCACCATAATTGAAGTGGCTTTAAAAGTACCGGCTCTAATAATCGAATCGTATAGCGCGTCTATAAGATCCGCAACTACATCCGTTGAGCCTGAAGTAACCTTAACTATATCTGTAACTCTGTGCTCTTTATCACCTGGGTTGATGCGCTCAGGGCTATATCCTACAAAAAAATCGGTATTAAATTTGAGTCCTGAGTTTACCTCTAGAAGGGGGACACATAGTTCTTCAGTTGCGCCTGGATATACAGTGGATTCATAAATAACGATATCACCCTCTGACAAAACTGATGCTATTGTTTTAGTTGCTTCAACTAAAGGCCTAACATCAGGCTGTTTCGAAACTGTAACCGGCGTAGGTACGGTAACAATAAAACAGTTGCAATTAGACAGACTATTTACTTCAGAAGTGAACTGGAGTGATTTAGCCTGTTCCAAATCATCCTTTTGTATTTCCAATGTAGTGTCTACACCCCGCCTTAATTCACTTATCCTTTCATCATTAGTGTCAAAACCAATTACTGGACGTTTTTTGGCAAACTCTACGGCCAGAGGGAGGCCCACATAACCAAGCCCAATAACGCCAATTTTAAGATGATGGTGATTTATCATGAATCTTTATTTCCAATAATTAATATTAAATAAAAAATTTTATTGTTAAAAGTTAGCGTATGAGGTTTTCGAAAAACAGCAAACCTATGCCGGCGAATTATTAATCAGATCGATCTTATCTTTAGCGATATACCTTATTCGGCGGGGCTGAGACCGTAGGTATTGAATAATGTCTGAATAATACAGAGTATGTCCAGCTTCAGTATTATACGAAAGATCATCAATCACTGTGATCAAGCCCTCTCTCGAATTCAAAAACGCTTCAAAATTCTTTACTTTTTCCGATGCTGATGGAACCAAGGTTAATCTATGAGGGCTAAATAATCCAATATGCCTCACCAAGTAAATGTAGGTAAAAGGCCACAGAGACCAATGCCGCGCACTTAAAAAGTATACTTCGGAGTCATGTCTTATCTTCCTCACCTGTGCATGTCTCATCATATTATTAAGGCATGGAATGAATGAGACTCGCCACGCTTCTTCAAAGAACCTAAATAAAAAATACCCCTTCTGTTTTGATAGGGTAGGCCAAGTGTGGCAAAGAGTATTATCGATATCAAAAATATAAGTCTTCGTCATTATTACTACTATCACTAATAAGTTTTAATCGCGTAGTGACACAAAAGTGCCATTTACCTTAAAGATACTTGGCTAACGCCCGAACAAATTTTTTCATCGAAATTTCGTCACCTAAAGTAACACGAACGTATCCGTCTAGGTGTTTAACTTGAGTACGGTTTCGAATAAATATATTTTCATCTTTCAGCTGTTTCTCAACCTCAAAAGGATCGGCTACCTTAAAAAGCACAAAATTTCCTTTACCTGCTAAATACATGATCTGGCGCTTATCCAAGAAATCAGTTAAGACCGCTCTGCCTTTTCCCACCGACTGTACATATTCATACATATAACTAGGATTTCTGACAGCCATGGAGCCTGTAATCTGAGCAAAGACATCTACTTCCTTATTATCCTTTGATAAGCTAATTTTAGAAGCCAGATCTTCTGTCGTAATACTATAACCTAATCTAACACCAGCAAGTCCAAATGCTTTGGAGAACGTTCGTAAAATAATTACATTCGAGGGAATATCATCAACTGATAAAGAATTATCACCAAATTCGACATAAGCCTCATCCAGAATAAAGCAAGTTCGTGGAAAATTCTTTGCAAGGCAGAAGATTGACTCCCTTGGATGTTCCACCCCGGTAGGGTTGTTTGGATTGGTAAAAAACACTAATTTTGGATCACCTTCCTTTAAAAATTCACTAAAACTATTAAAATCAAGAACAAAAGGATAAATTAATTGATAAGAGTCAATCTTTTTTGTATATCGTGATGCTATAGCCCTATAATTTCCATAGGTAGGTTCTATTGTCACTACAGAATCAGTATCCTCTAAATAAAGACGACAAATAGTTGCGATACCCGCATCAGAACCATTAAAAACGGTCAAGCATTTAGGATGAATTTCCAACCATTCACCTATGGCCGATTTCAAATCAGAAGCCTGTAGATCAGGATAGTTATTTAGTGGAATTAAGGATAAATCTTCGAAAGCGCGTTTTTTTAGATGCAGAGGAAAATCCGCCGTCGACTCGTTCCAGTCTAACTTTAGTAAGCTTAAGTTGTTCTGTTTCAATTGAGACTCAGAAATTTCCGAATATGGCACATAACTATCATACGTCTTTCTTAAATGTGGTACTTCATTAACTGTTAACATTACCGGTTTTTTAGCATTCGCTAAAAGCACGAACGCAGAATCGGAGCAAAAGAAATCAGCATCATGGAATCGCATATTTAAAGATGCTACAAACCTAGCTTGATCAAAATAATCGTTCGTTAAAACTCGAACTTCGACGGATGAGGTGCCTGAATAATGAAGAAGTTGGTATTCCCGTATTGATTTATCTACATCAATCTGTTGAATGAGCATATTTAGATCTGGGTGGGTCAATACCCTGCCCGATGGAAGAGTAAACTGTTCATTTAAACGGCCAATAATATCGGTAATGATTGCTGTATGTTTTCCGCATGAACATGCACAGGCAGGTTCTTCAATCTTAATCAGATCGCCCATCTGATAATTGACCATTGGCATGTAGTCAGATTCAAAAACCGTGAGTACTGCTGAGCCATCAGATTTAGTAGCTAATTCGCACGAGCGCATATTTACATGCATAACACCATGTTCGCACTCCGAAGCCATATGACATTCTGCAGATCCATATATCATCGCTACAGGGGCACCAAATATTCCACTTAACATCTCCCTTTGAGAAGAGCTAATACCCTCAGCATTTGGATGAATAAGTTTAGGTTTCCACTTCAATAAGATATTTTCCCGCTGCACATATTCAGCAATTCTTAGCAGTGCTGACGAAAAACCATGAAGATAAGTGGGTTTAAAACTCTCATAAACCTCAATAAATTCACTAAATTGGTTATCACTTACCATATCTGTAGCCACAAACTTTTTCGTGTTCAGGATCTTTGCAGTGCCCCAATTTATCATTTTTTTAGCTACCGACACTTCACTCTTTCTAGCACCTCCGACGTATATATTTTTATCAAAACGACTGATACCAAATTGAGTGAAAAATCTAAAAAAAGATATTTGATTATTTAAAAATGATTTAGGGGATCTAATTATTGTCAATGAAATACCGCTAGATCCTGAGGTGCTGGAGGCTTTCTTCCACCAACCTCTTTTGGCACTCCATCGATTTATTCGCCTATAAAAATCTTTAGTTATTGGGTTTTCGATATTCGGCTCGCCAAAATCATCAATCAATTTAACCGAAGCAAATTCAGGATAACTCTCAGCCAACCTAAATATTTTAGCCCTTAAAAAAGCTTGCAAATCTTTTTGTCCCTCAAAGTCATGTTCCAGGTCAAAAGGAGTAATTGATTCATCATTTAGACATGAGTTAAAGGTTCTACCAACAACAAGGAGAAAATAAAGATTGTAAGCCTGAGCTTTACTGAAAATTGGTATGAATTTTTTAAGATCATTATGTACCATTTTCTGCTCTCCTAGAATTTTTAATACTTCAATTTAAAGGATAATAATTATAGATTTCGGTTACTGCTTAGTTCGTAAAGCACGAGCTTTTAGCGTTCTAGAAAGATGAATTAAATTTAGGAGAAAATATTTCCCCAAGCCAACTCGCCCTTCGAGCAGCAAAACACTGTAAAGATAGAATCCCTTTAAATATTGCTTTTCCCCATCCAGAGAGGAAATCGAATTATCATGATCGCGATAAGACAAAAGATTTTCATTAATCATCCGAATTTTTTTACCTTTTAAGGATAACTCAATCCATAGCAACCAATCTTCAATCGCATGAAACTGCGACTCCTCTCTGAACACGACATCTGAGGTGTTCTTTAAAAGCGCGGAGGACAATATAATTGGATTGAAAATCATAAGTGTGTTTGACTGACCAAAAAAAAGGTCAATACATTTAAATTTCTTGGAGCTATTCAGGTAACCTATCTGTTGACCCTTACAGTTGATTACAGACGCTCCACAATGAAGCACATCGGCATTGGAATGCTCAATACAATCGACCTGAACACTTAGTTTTTCTTCAGCCCACACATCATCAGCATCAATAAAAGCGATGTATTCACCGCTAGCGACTGACAAACCCTTGTTCCTAGGGAGAGCAGGCCCGCCAGAAGGTGTTTCCAAGGTTATTTTACGGATTCTTGTATCTAAATCTAAAAACTTACTTACTATTGCAGGAGTCGTATCTGTAGAACAGTCATCCACTAGTATCATCTCCCAATTCAAATAGGTTTGAGCAATAACACTTTCAATCGTGCCAACTAAATATTCTTCACCATTAAAAATAGGGACTATTATCGAAACTAAAGGCCTCGTATCCAATCTAGTCTCCAACTAAAAATTAATCATTTTTATCTATTCAGACACATGCTGAATATATCTAACTTCCGAAGACAATTCTACATTCCATCTATAAAATCTTTTAGATGTTCTTTGATGTCAACTTTCGGTGTCCAACCTAGCTTTCGAGTTGCAGACGTTACTAGGTCAGCATTCACCCTGTTGCCCCTCCGAGGTGGAATGTAGTGTGGAGTTGATCCAAGAAAATTTACAATATCTTTCATAGAAACAGAGCGATCAGCGCCAATACCATACCCGTCTCCAAAACCTTTGAGAGCGACGGTTACAAGACCACTCACGATATCTGAATAATGCGTAAAATTACGTAACTGATCGCCCGGCTCCACTACTGGTAACGAAACAGCACCATCTAAAATGAGCTTTTTAAATTTTCCGATGACCGTTGCAAACTGACCTTCATCTACCTCATTACCACCATAAACATTGTAAAAATAGACGATCCCGTATTCAAGACCGAACCAGCTGGAATAATTAATCAAGTGTTCAGTATTTTTTTCTTTGATCCAAGCATATGGACTTGGCTTTTCATCATCTTGGTAACTAGCAAATTTAGTGCTTGAACCAGAATAAATTAGTTTAGCCCCTTTTTTATGGGCATAATTAAGTACAGCAGCAAATGGAACTAAATTATTCTCCACTACGAGATCATAGTCATCATAACTTGACTCAACTCTTGAATATTCGCCTAAATGAAAAATAATATCTGGGCAAAAATCAGCAGCCAGTGTTGCAATATTTAAGCTTGACCCTTTAAGATAGGTAACTCGTGAGACATGATTGCTCTCGCGACCAGACAAATAGTTATCAATAGAAATTACAGTGTTATTTGATTGTAAAAAATCACATAGATGTGATCCTACGAACCCAGCACCACCGATAACAATTATTTTCCTTCCTTCAATTTTTCCCATTCTAGAAAGCTCTTCAACATCTTGCCAATTTATTTTCAAATAACTCGACTACCCTACTCATATAGCAAGGATTATATTTAACCCGAACGACCAGCTGAACCAACCAAAACCTAGACAAAAAGACCGAGCAGAGCTTCTTAATTGTCGGCTAGGTCAACTAAAGCTACCTTAAAATTCCGATGGATAGTGACATCTCGTTTGTCCCAAGTTACAACATTAATATCGAATTTTTTCAACCCCTATCCAGTAAGCCATGAGCGTAGATCCCTTAGGCCACCTGATATTAATAATCTTTCCTATGTATCAAGATATCTCCCCAATCTCTTAACATAAATTATTGCTATAAATCAGCGTTCATCAATTAACCTAATCATGCATTTAAAGCATCATTCAACCATTGATTATGATTCTCCATTACATGCTCATCCCACTTAATCAGCGTTTTTGTAGTTTCACAATTTAGATGCTGGGTCACGATCCAATCCAAACCAAAAGATAGGTCTTCATAAGAAGAAACATAATATATTGAGCTGTGTGACAGGACCTCTCGAGACTTAGCCTCAAGATGTTGCGCAGGAATATGCGAATAACGATTAAAGGGATCATACTGCAATACTGGTATCTTATTCTGCAACGCTTCTTCTATTGTTGTTGAGGAAAAACTTACCAAAAGGTCCGATGTAAGTAAATAATCATCAAATGAGCCTTCAGTATATATTTTATAACAGTCTGATTTTACAAATAAACTTTTTATATCTTTTAGTGACATACCATTAAAGCTTTTCAAACGAATTCTAACGGCTAAAAACGTATCATCCATCCTCTCGACCACTTTAATCAAGTCATTAATGTGTTCAATATACTCATCGTGAGTTAAAGCAATCCAAGGATGAAAATATGTCCAACCAAAAGGTGTTGCTGCATGCAAAATGATTTTTTTATTATGGTTTTCAAGGAAAATACTTTCCCTAAGTTCTTTATAATTTTTAGTCGGATCTGTCTCTGAAAAAAGCAATGGTCCAGTCTTTATTAAAGTCGATAGTACTGGGGATCGACCGACTAAAAATTTTTCTGCCCAAGGAGTTTGAGCCGCTACTAGTGGAAAATGTGAATGAATCATATAACGAGCATGCTCATCCCACTCTCTTTTAGCTGTTATTTCACTATGGGCCACATGAGTACCATGGGAAATCAGCATTGCTCTAATATTTTCCATTTTGCAAATTTCTCCAATGGCACAATGAAATCCAGATGATTGATTCGCTACTAAAAAATATGGCTTTCTTACCTTGATAATTTGAGCAAATGCTTCAACTCCTCGAAAAGTGTTTTGAATCTGGTTTTTTAATCCATTCTCTAAATAATCCATAAATGACCTTTCCATATCAACACCCAGGAACGAAAAGACATTGGTATTATTAGCCATTGCTTTGTTGACTCTAACAGTAGCATCGTCATAGGAACTTAAAAATGAGGATACATGGCTCTTTGAAACTGGTGGCGGAAATTTATAAAACTTAAAATGTTTAGCTCTGAAAAATAACAATAATGATTTTAAACCATGACTTAAAGTTCCACCGACCAAGAAAGAACTTTTTATGTTTTTAGAAAGATAATTCGCAACTCTTGGAAGGTTATAACCAGAATGAGTGGCCCAAATAACATTCTTTTCTGTGCTGAATAATCTATAAATTAAAATCTGCACACCAAAAATAAGTGTTCTAAAGAAGTCATTCAGACTTCTATCTTTTAACTCCGATGACTTATCTAACACCCCCTCAACATAAACATTAATCTGTCTACTAAGGCCATAAAGCTGACATATATATCCAACCAAGGAAATTGAAGGCGTAAGGTGATTTTGAATATTTTTTGGGTGGGTGGATGGAGGAACAAAAATTGACGTCACTTTAAAAGCATCCATAGCGTTATCTATAATTATCAAAGTCGATAACCAATAATGCAAATAATAGCTTCTAAAAAAATAAAAGAACTCTGTTGTATACGCATGGCTTACTCCCAAACTATCCTCAAGGAAAAAATGAC
>MDTG01168516.1_pt1 | contig 10994 bp, 6 predicted proteins | sample 811421 | NCBI WGS metagenome assembly MDTG01 (sample SAMN05326645, study PRJNA326480) | marine metagenome | isolation source: seawater | place: Pacific Ocean: South East | collected 2011 | reverse complement strand
GAGCTTTAATATGTATGCAATTAATTATGCGTAGACCAGAAGTAAACAATTTTATAGCTATATCTCCACAACCAAATGTTTACGATTTTTCTTTTTTAGCTCCATGTCCCACATCTGGACAAGTAGTTTATAGTGATAATGATGAATTGGTTACAAAAGAAAGTATTGCTGAATTAGATAACAGAATTAAAAGTCAAAAAGGGGTAGAAGTAATTTTTTCTAAAATTAAAAATGCTAATCATTTTTTTAAAGACAAAGAAACTGAATTAAGACTAGAAATTGAAAAATATATTAAAGAAAAAACGGCTTTAATTTAAGGTTCTAAAATTTCTCCCCCAGAACAAGGGGCTGAGCAACCAGTAGTGTTTGGGAAAGATATAGGCAAGGTTTGTACTGAGCGTATAGCTAAATATGCAAAAGCTTGGGACTCAATAAAATCTCCATTCAAATTTAAATCTTCTGAATTTATTAAAATAAAATTCTCATTTAAATTAAGTTTAATTTGATCGATTAAATATTTATTTTTTCTTCCCCCACCACATAATAAAATACTTATTTTTTCATTATAAAAATCTTTTACAAAATCTTTAATATTAGAGGATATAATTTTTGCAGTGAATGAAGTCAAAGTTGCTGCTCCATCTTCTAGTGAAAGGCCTCTCATAAAAGAAACATCAAAATTACTTGTGTCTAATGAAATATTGTCCTGACTTTTGAAATTATTTTCGTGAACCTCTAGTGCTTGTTCAAGAATAACTTCATTTATTTTACCTTTACTTGAAATTTTTCCATCACTATCAAATCTTTTATTTGTGAGACTCTGTATCCAAGAGTCAATTAAACAATTTCCTGGACCAATATCTTTACTTAAAATATTCAAATTATTAAGATCTTTCATCACGGTTAGATTCGAAATTCCTCCAATATTCAATATTCCGGCCGGCAAGTTTATTTTTTTTGATTTTATTAAATATTTATGAAAAATTGGTGACAAAGGCGCACCTTCTCCACCATTTATTATGTCTTGTTTTCTGAAATTATAAACTATCTTTTTTTTTGTTAATTGTGAGAGTAAATTTCCATTACCTATTTGAAGAGAAATTTTTTCTTTGGGACTATGGTAGAGCGTTTGACCATGAAAACCTATCAAGTCTAAATTAAAATCTATAGCTATATCTTTAACGGCTTTGGCATGAGAAATTGTTATTTTATTTTCAAAATCCTTTATTTCATTTGAATATAAATTTAAATCTTTTAAAGAATTTATTTTTTTTTTTAAATTATGAAAGTCAGAAAATAAATCTTTACTATATTCATAGTATTTTTCCTTTAAAATTACTAACTTGTCCTGACCATCAGAACATATAATTGAAGCATCGATACCATCTCCTGATGTCCCACTCATTAAGCCTAAACATGTGTATTGTTTACTCATAAATGTATTTATTTATATCAAATATTGTATAATATTTTGCTATGTATATTTAATTATGAAAAGCACTTTTTTGAATGAAATGCAAGAAAGAGGTTTTTTAAATCAATGCACAGATTTAGAAAAGCTTGACTCGATTATTTCTAAAAAATCTATTTCTGCATATATAGGATTTGATTGTACAGCCAGCAGTTTACACGTTGGTAGTTTACTTCAAATTATGATTTTGAGATTGCTTCAGAAACATGGACATAAACCAATTGTATTACTAGGTGGTGGGACTACCCTTATTGGAGATCCATCTGGTAAAGAAGCTACTAGAAAAATCTTAAATCAAAGCAATGTAAAAAAAAATATATCAAGTATAAAAAAAGTATTTGAAAAACTACTTCTGACTAAAAATAAAAAAATAAGACCTGTATACGTAGATAATTTTTCTTGGTTAGGAAAGCTAAATTATATTGAATTCTTAAGAAACATAGGTTCTCAGTTCACTCTAAATAAAATGCTTACCTTTGACAGTGTTAAAACAAGATTAGAAAGAGAACAATCACTTAGTTATATGGAATTTAATTATATGATTCTTCAAGCTTTTGATTTTTATAAATTATTCCAAAAGGAAAAATGTATATTACAACTCGGTGGTTCTGATCAATGGGGAAACATTATAAATGGAGTAGAATTAATTAGAAGAATTTTAAAAAAAGGAGCTTTTGGATTAACTAGTCCTTTAATAACATTATCATCTGGAGCAAAAATGGGTAAAACTGAAAAAGGAGCAGTTTGGTTGAGTGATAAATTATTTACATCTTACGATTACTGGCAATATTGGAGAAATACTGATGATCGAGATGTGATTAGATTTTTAAATTTTTTTACAGACATAGAAATTGAAAAAATTAAAGAAATTTCAAAAACAAAAGATATTAATGAATTAAAAATAATTTTAGCTAATGAGACTACAAAAATTCTTCACGGAAAAGAAAAGGCAAATCAAGCTGAAAAAACTGCTTCTGATGTTTTTATGTTAGGAAAAATAAATAACAATTTACCTACTAAAAAAATTTTAAAGAAAGAATTAGAACAAGGTATAAAATTAATAGAGTTGTTAGTAGATAACAAAATAATGTCTTCAAAAAGTGAGGCTAGAAGAGCTATCAATAATAATGGAATAAAAATTAATGATTTACCAGTTAAAGATGAAAATAAATTAGTTATTACTAATGATTTTAGTGACCAAAATATGAAAGTATCTTTTGGAAAGAAAAAACATTTTTTATTTAAAATTATTTAGTTTTTTTTATTGCTTTTTGAATAAACCTTGGGGTTAAGGTCTTAATTGGATTAACAGTGGTTTTAATACTACCTGGTAGTCCTTTCATCTTAAAGCTTATTCCAAACAATCCTTCACCTATTTCTTTTGGAATAATTATATCGCCAACTATTGGAAGTTTTGATAAAAACTTATTTAAAGTTTTAGCTGGCACCATTGTACCCCTTAAGCTTACTAAACCTGTTTTTGAGTCAACATATCCTTCCATTAGAATAGATATACTTGGCCCTATAGCATATAACTCTTTTAAATTTAAAATTTTCGTATCTTTTTCCATTACCATTTCTAATTTTTCAAAAGATAAGCCTTCCCCAGATAAAGCGTCTACCATTCCACCGAAATCAGCAAGTGACAATAATTTTACAAGTCCTGGAGCGTTATTTACTTTAAAGTTTTCTATAGTTAAATTTGTATTACTTCTTTCAGAATTATATGAAGTATTTAATAATAATTGCCCGCCAGATAATCCTTTGAAGAAACTGTAATTAGATAATAAAGGTTTTGGTAAATCAGAATAAATTTCTAAAATTTTTTTATTAGATGAATTGTCCTTTATTAATGACATTTCTAAATATTTGTTGTCCTGAAATTCACCTTTCGAAACAATTTTATTGAATTTTCCTTTGTTAATAGAACCTATAAAGCTAAAATTAAGTAATACATCTTTGTCGGATGTTTTAATTTCATCTAGGTTGACGGATACCTCTTTAGAAATATTATTAAAGAAACTTGAATTATTTTCTGCACTTAGTAACTTAATCAAGTTATTGGCATCATACTTTAAACCTTTAATCTCAATTTTTTTTTTAAAATTTATAATGAAATCATTATTGATTAAATCTTCATTTATAGTTTTCACAGAGATTCTATCAAATTTTTTAAGCTTCTTATCATTTATAATCAAATTATTAACTGAAATTTTAGTTTTACCTTCTTTTAAAGAAAATTTTTTAAGGTGTATTTTTTTTCCTTTTAATTTAATATCAGTTTCTATATTTACAACCTTTTTTCCAGAAGAGTAGTTTAATACTGGAATATTAATTCCATTGTTATATTCAGCCAATAAAGCAAGTTCATTTGAATCTTTTTTAAATATATTAGAAAAATTAAATTTTCTAAAAGTATTTTTATTTATTTTATATAAACCAGAAATATCAATTTTATTTTTGTTAGAATTGTTTAAATTTACTTTGAAGTCTACTTTTTCTAAATCTAAAGCTCTTATATCATTCTGTATAAAAATATAATTTTGAGAACTTTCAAAATTCATTCTTGAATTTTTTACATTACCAGTAAAATTGAAATCGTAATTAGATATTTTTAATGTATCATCAAAACTTATCACAAATTTATTCGACAAACTTCCATTTGCTTCGATATTATTAAATATTTTTAAGTTATCTTCTTTAATAAAGTTATTAATATGATCTTTATTTAATTTAAAATCTGATTTTAAATTACCGTTTATTTCTAATTTTGTATCTTTCTTAAAAGAAATTGCACCTGAGTTAATTTGAAAACCATCAATATTACCTCGAATACTACTTAATTCTCCGAAATTTTTTTGTACTAAATATATAAAACTAAGTCTTTTCAGTTTTTTATTTTGGATTTCTATAGAAAGATTTTTTACAAATCCATTTAATTCATAATCTTTTATTTTATTTTCTTGAAGATCTAATTCTAAATTAAAATTTGCTTTACCATTACTAACGTTATTAAGAAAAAATTTTTTAAGAGTCGATGGCTTAAAGTATTTTGCAATTTTTTTTATTTCAATTATTTCAATTTCTTCTGATGCTATATTTATTTTATAAACTTCAGGCTGATTAAAAATTAATGAATTTAAATCAATATATGCGTCTATTTTTTTTAAATTTAAATTCGTATCTTTATATTTAACTTTTGGCTTAGGGGTGGTAACGTAAAAACTTAACTTTTTAAGATCAATTTTAAATTTTATCCTTTCAAGACTTATATCAAATTCTGATTGATTGTCAGAAACCTTTTTTTCAATTAAAGAATTAAATTTATCAGTTTCAAATCCGAAAATAGACAAATAAGTTAAAATAGAAAGTATAAAAAAAACTATAAAAAAAAATACGAAAATTAGAACTTTTTTCATTTATTTAGTACTCCAGCCTCTATAAAGCTATCTATATTGCCATCCAATACTGAATCTGGATTGGTGTTTTCAGTTTTATTTCTTAGATCTTTTACTAATTGGTAAGGCTGTAAAACATAGGAGCGTATTTGATGTCCCCAACCAATGTCTGTTTTTAACTCTGTGTTTTTTAAATCTTCCTTCTCTCTTTTTTGTATCTCATGCTCATACAATCTCGCCTTTAACATTTTATAACATGTTTCTTTATTTTTATGCTGTGATCTTTCATTTTGACACTGAACGACTATTTTTGTTGGAAGATGAGTTATTCTAACCGCGCTATCTGTGGTATTAACATGCTGACCACCAGCTCCACTTGATCTAAAGGTGTCAATTCTTAATTCACTTTCATCAATTTTGATATTTATATTATCATCTACGACTGGATAAACCCAAACACTTGCAAAACTCGTATGTCTTCTTGCGCTACTATCAAATGGGGAAATTCTTACTAATCTGTGTACACCAGACTCGCTTTTCATCAGTCCATATAAATTTAAACCAGATATTTTGAGTATTGAAGATTTTATTCCAGCTTCTTCTCCTCTGTGCTCACTAATAATTTCGTAGGTGAAATTTTTTTTGTCAAACCATTTTAGGTACATTCTTCTGAGCATTTCTGCCCAATCTTGACTTTCTGTCCCCCCTGCCCCAGCATGAATTTCTAAGTAGATATCAAGTTTATCATTTTCTCCTGATAAAAAACAATTTACTTCTGTTTGTTTTAAATTTTTTAATAAATTTTTAATTCTTTCATCGCAATCAAGAAGAGTTTCTTCGTCTTTTTCCTCATATGCTAAGAGATATAAATCTTTTAAATTGTATATTTCTTTTTCATAACTATTGTAAGAATTAATGAGATCTTCGTAAAATTTTTTTTCTCTTAATATATCTTTGACTTTGCCTTGGTCTTTCCAGAAACTTTCTTTGGATGATTCTTTTAATATTGCATCAACTTTAGATTTTATCTCATTTTTTTCAAAGATACCCCCTTATATTTTTTAATATCTTATTAAGAGGTGCTATTTTAGTTTCAAAAGATTGCATTAGTAAAATTGCCTATATTCTATAAATTTATCATAATTAAAATTCGAAATTAATTCTTTATTACTTAAATTGTTAATATCTTTTTCTTTAAATGCTTCTAAAATAAAATTTTTATCGTCAAATCCTGTTTGTTTCCCAGTATTATAGTTTATAGGTGCAAAGAAAATGCTTTCAGGAATTTTGAATTCATTAAATTCATCTAAATATATTGAATCCTTAACAAATTTTTTAAAAACGGGTAAAGCTACTTTAGAACCAGTTTCATACTTTCCAAGAGTCTTGGGGTTATCAAAACCGATATATACTCCGATTACTAAATTTGAATTGTAACCAATAAACCATGCGTCAAAATTATTATTTGTTGTTCCAGTTTTTCCAGCGAGAGGGACGTTCAAGTCTTTTAATTTTTTTCCAGTACCTCTAGTAATTACTCCTTTTAAAATTGATGTAATCTGATAAGCGGTCTCTTCGCTAATAATTTGTTGATTTATATGTTTTATATTTGGTAATTTTTTATCATCATCTGTGTCACTGAATCGATCACATCCTTTGCATTCTGCGTAATCTGATAAAAAAATTGTTTTGCCTCTTCTATCTTGTATTCTATTAATTAAAACAGGCTTAATTTTCTTTCCACCATTAACAAATATTGAATATGCTGAAGTAAGATTTAATAAAGAAGTTTCTACTGATCCTAATGATACGGATAATAATTCTGGTATTTCCTCATAAATTTCAAGATTTTTAGATAAATCTAAAATTTTATTAATCCCTAAATTTTTTGCTATTCTTACAGTCATTAAATTTCGAGAATATTCTATTCCCTTTCTTAATGTTGATGGGCCATAAAATTTTTTACCATAATTTTCTGGTTTCCAATCTTTAAGCCCTATTCCCTGCTCTGCAATAAATGGCGCATCCAAAACAATAGAGTTAGGTGCTGATCCGTTTTCCATAGCTGCAGCATATACAAAAGGTTTAAAGGCAGAACCTGGTTGTCTCTTTGCTTGCGTAACTCTATTAAACTCACTATTTATAAAACTATAACCCCCAACGAGAGCCTTAACTTCTCCAGTAAAAGGACTTAATACCACAATACCCCCATTTACTTCAGGATGTTGTTTTAAATACCAATTATTTTTTTCTTTTTTAACAAAGATAATATCTCCAAGTTTAAAAACATCACTTATTTCTTTTCCTTTAAGAGCCCAATTTAAATTTTTCTTGCTTATTTTGATTTGTTTATTTTTTAAAAGATTTACGGTAATTTCCCCATAATTTAATAAAACTATTTCTCCTTTTTTCCATCTTAAGGTTGGGTCGAGACTTAAATTTTTAATTTTATTTTCCCAGTTAGGATTATCAAGTTTATTTGTAATTGGTCCTCTCCATCCTCTTCTTTTGTCGTAAGATTCAATTCCTTCTCTAAGTGCTTCAATTGCTTTTATTTGATAATTTATATCTAAAGGAGACTTGATACTTAATCCTTGAGTATACAATTTTTCAAAGCCATATTTTTCTTTAATTATCCTTCTTACCTCTTCAGTATAAGAATTCGCCTCATTAACAATTTCAATTTTTCGTCTATTGATTTGAATTTTTTTTTCTTTAAGTCTTAAATATTCTTTCTCATCTATAAAATTATTTTCTCTCAAGTTTTTTAAAACAAGATTTCTTCTGAACTTAGCTTCTTTTGGATCTTTAATTGGATTATATCTACTTGGTGCTTTAGGTAGAGCTGCTAACAATGCAGCCTCGGAATAGTCTAAATCTTTTATTGATTTATCAAAATACTCCAAACTAGCAGCTGCCACTCCGTATGTGCCTTGTCCTAAATAAATTTGATTTAGATAAAGCTCTAAAATTCTTTTTTTTGAATAAGCTTTTTCTATTCTAAATGCTAATATAGCTTCTTTGATTTTTCTTTTTAAAGACACTTCATTAGATAATAAAAAATTTTTCGCTACTTGTTGAGTTATGGTCGAAGCACCTTCTAACCTTCTATCCCCTAATATATTTTTAACATTATTTATCGTGGCTCTTAAAATCCCTTTTGCATCAACACCAGGGTGTTCAAAAAAGTTTTTATCTTCGGCTGATAGGAATGAATTAATTATTTTATTAGGTATAGACTCAATGGGAACAAAAAGTCTCTTTTCTATTGCATACTCAGCTATCAATTTTCCATCTTCCGAGTATACTCTGCTTGAAATTGGCGGTTGATAGTTTGACAGTTTTTTATAATCTGGAAGACCAGATGAAAAATAAAGAAAAGCTGAAAAAATTAGGACGATTGTAACAGCAATTAAAGCAATTGCTATTTTCATAGTAAAATTTAAATATTTAAACATCTTAATAACAATTTATATCAATAAATTTGGCTTTCTTAAGGCATTTTAATTCAGACAAATTAATGCTAGAGTAAATATTATTATTATGATTATAAAATTAAACTATCTTTTAAAAGGAATTCAAATTAAATGGCAAAAAATTTATACATCGATGCTTCGCATCCAGATGAAACTAGAATTGTTCTTAAATCAAACATCACTATTGAAGAGTACGAGTTTGAAGATAAAAATAGGATAAATTTTAAAAACAATATTTATTTAGGAACTATAAGTAGAGTAGAACCTTCTTTACAAGCAGCTTTTGTTGATTTTGGAAGAATTAAGCACGGTTTTTTAGCTTTCAATGATATTCAATCAGATTATTATCAGATACCCTCTGAGGATAAAGAAAAATTAAAAGACTTAGAAGAAAAAATCAGAGAAGACTTAAAAAATACTAATCTTGATGAACTGAGTAATAACTCTTCAATAACAAATAATGAAAAAAATAATGAGGAATTATCAAAAATTGACAAAGATGAAGTTAAAGAGGAAGCTCAAGAAAATAAAACCAACTACAGAGAAAAACTTAAAAGTTCTTACGGATTAAAAAAATACAGGATTCAAGAAGTTATAAAGCCAGGGCAAGTAATTTTAGTTCAAGTGCTTAAAGAAGAGAGAGGACAAAAAGGTGCTGCGCTTACTAGTTTTATTTCTTTAGCAGGTAAGTATATGGTCTTAATGCCAAATACTGCGAAAGGAGGAGGAATATCTAGAAAAATTTTTAATTCTTTAGATAGACAGAAAATGAGAGAAATACTTAATAAAATTGATATTCCAAAAAGCATGGGTGTAATAGTAAGAACTGCTGGAGCAAATAAAACTAAAAACGAAATTGAAAAAGATTTTCAAAATACAATTAAAACTTGGGAAGAAATAAAGGATAAGGCTGTAACTTCTAATGCTCCTTCATTAATTTACGAAGAAGGAGATATTATCAAAAGAGCATTAAGAGATATTTATGATAATGATACAAAATTTATTTACGTTGATGGTAATGAAGGTTATCAAAAAACAAAAAAGTTTATGAAAGAACTTATGCCTAAAAATGTAAAATTTGTTAAAAAATTTAGAGGAAAAATTCCTTTATTTCATGATGCTTTAATAGAAAAAGAACTCAATAATATCTTTGAGCCAACAGTTAAACTTAAATCTGGCGGTTACTTAGTTATAAATCCAACAGAAGCTTTGGTTGCAATAGATATAAACTCCGGACAATCCACAAAACAAATGAATATTGAGAAAACTGCTTTAAATACAAATTTAGAAGCTGCTGAAGAAATTTGCAGACAATTAAAATTAAGAGATTTATCAGGACTTATAGTTATTGATTTTATAGATATGTTAAACTTTTACAATAAAAGAACTGTTGAAAAAAAAATGAGAGAATGTGTTAGAAAAGATAGAGCTAGAATCCAAATTGGAAGAATAAGTAATTTTGGTTTATTAGAAATGACGAGACAAAGATTAAGAGAAGGATCTATAAGGTGGGAAACTAACTTATCTTTAGATTCTTTTTCTCAAAAAATTGTAAAAAAAATTGAAATGCTTGCTTTTAACAATAAAATTAAAATTATCAGGTCGTATGTTCCAGATAAAGTAAAGACATATATAGACCTCAATTTATCTAAAGAAATAAGTTATTTTCAAAAAAAATACTCATATAAGATTGAGTTTATTGCGAACAGTCAATTTGTAATTCCAGAATATAAAATAGAATTATTAAATAAATCTAAAAAAATAATTAATAAAATTGAAAATATAAATGAAGTAATATCTTTTAAAAAAAAGGAAAAATCTTTTATTGAAAAAAATAAAGATGATAAAAAAACTCAGAAAATTCAAAGTAAACCAAAGTCTGAAGAAAAAAAATTAAAAAAACCAAGAACTTTATGGGTAAGAAAAAGGAAAGCTAGTTAATAATTCCTTTAGTAGGCGAAGAAGCAGTGGCAAAATAATTTTTTTTCATCCTACCTGATAGATAAGACTGTCTTCCTGAGATGACCGCATTTTTAAATGCTTCGGCCATTAAAATAGGATTTTTTGCTTGGGCTATGGCTGAATTTATAAGCACACCATCACAACCCATTTCCATTGCTATTGTTGCATCTGAAGCAGTTCCTATACCGGCATCAATTATGACTGGTACTTTTGTTTGTTTAATTATCAATGAAATATTTAACTTATTGTAAATACCTAATCCTGATCCGATTGGTGCAGCTAAAGGCATAATAGCCGAAGCACCCATGTCCTCCAATTTTTTTGCATGTAGAGGATCATCAGAGCAATATACCAAAACTTTAAAACCTTCGTTAACTAATACCTTAGTAGACTTTATGGTCTCTATCATATCTGGATATAAAGTTTTTCTATCTCCCAAAATTTCTAATTTAACCATTTTCCATCCTCCAATTTCTCTAGCTAATCTTAATGTTCTTAATGCGTCTTGTGAATTAAAACATCCTGCAGTGTTTGGGAGATATAAGAATTTTTTAGGATTAATGTAATCCATGAGTAAAGGTTTTTTTTTATCTAAAATATTTACTCTCCTAACTGCTACAGTTACCATATCAGCGCCTGAGGCTTTAATAGCTTGAGCAGTCTCTTTAAGATTTTTATATTTTCCCG